>JACLAD010001908.1_pt1 | contig 18089 bp, 7 predicted proteins | sample 8027901 | NCBI WGS metagenome assembly JACLAD01 (sample SAMN15725071, study PRJNA655200) | protist metagenome | isolation source: fluorescence activated cell sorting (FACS) single amplified genomes of... | place: Spain: Blaines Bay Microbial Observatory, Mediterranean Sea | collected 2016-07-05 | reverse complement strand
AGCCGGGCGTCGGGGAAGGTAACGGGGGCGCGGCGCAGAGGGATCCCCGGCGGCCGGCTAGAGGGCAACTGATGCAGCACGCGTGGTTTGGTGGGGGGGAGGAGACCTACCTAGCTTAAGACCGAACTGTGCCAGGCCGGTGGCCTGCTTCGTCAGCAAGGCAATGTTGTTCATCGTGGGGCGTCGAGAAGATCTATGTCTCGGGAGAAGAAAACTTACGAGGCTACGATACTGGTACAGTACTGTAGGGCTTCTGTGGGCTGCAAACCATTTTTGTGGTCAGGGGTCCGGGTCAAAGACTTATCGACTATCGAATAAATATTTGGCGTCTGACCAGCAACCAGTGTTTAGATTTAGATTTAGATTCGTAGACGTACTGTGCATTACTAGTCGTCTGGCGTTCCTGACACAGGTTCCAGATTCCAGATTAAGATACCCGTAGGTGTGTGCCTCGGGAAAATCGAATCTACTGAAACCTGCGTACACCGCACCCCACATGCTGCGCTGCGCATCACAACTCCGGACCGTGGGCCGCTGCGTCGCACCATGCACCACTGCGATCGCGGGGGCGAGGAGAGCGGGCGACCGGCCGCTGCGACTGCAGGGGGTGGCTGGGATTCGGGCGGCCGCGGGGTGTTTGTCGCGCATGGGAGGTGGTGGGTCCCTTTCCTATGTCCCGGAGCTCGCTGTTGGAACACAGCAGGTGGGCAGCCTGGAAGTCGGCTCTACGCAAGAACTCTTGATATCCTCCTCTAGATTTTCAGGCCGAGCCGGGCCTTCGACGGCTATTTCTGCAGCTTTAGCCGCTGCGGGTGCCGCCGCGCTGGCTACTTGTCTGGTTTCTTCGCAGGTGGAGTGTGCGTCTGACACTGCAGGGGACAAGGTTGGAAAGCCAAGTGCAGTCCCTCAGGGTGGGCAGACGCAACGGCAGAGTACCCCGGGCAAACCACTGACGAGGAGGAAACTTGCCAGGCGCAACTCGATGAGGAAAAAGAAAAGACACTACCAGTATGTTATTGTCGGCGCGGGGACCACTTGCTATGCGGCTATCGAGGCCATCCGTGCCGTGGACGCAAATGCTGACATTCTCATCGTGAGCGACCAGGCAAAGCTTCCGCGACTTGACCTAGAGAGTGAAGACGAAGAGCTCATCGAGAGTGAGACCCTCATGGACACCTACAATGAATGGCGTAGACATGTCAACTCTCGCCTGGAGAGTGAACCTGACGCGTATTCGACTTCCCCCCTGACACTTTTGCTTGGCAAGTCACATGTTAGCATTGACGTCGAGAAGAAGATACTACAATTGAAAGATGGCAGTGGGCTGACTTACGACAAGATTCTTCTCGCTAGTGCTGGGGCGCCGCGTGATTTTTACGTTCTTGATTCAAGCAAGATATCTTATGCGCTTCGAGATAGAATCAACTCGATGACGACTCTCCAAGACTTTATTGATTTGGATTCCGTTCTCGCTCGAGATGTGGATAGGATCACTGTCGTGGGAGGAGGATTTCTGGGCACGGAGGTTGCTTGCGCGCTGAATGAGGTGGCGAAAGATAAGGGCATCACGGTCTCGCAGGTATTCGTTGAAAGCGATGCTCTTCAGCGATATCTACCGTCGTATCTCAGCCAGTTCATGACCCGGAAATTGCGCGAGGTAGGTGTCGACGTTCGGGGAAATCGCCTGGTGACGGGTCTTCACAAAACTCAGTCTGTGGAGGTATCTGCTGATGGCACCTCCGCGAATGCAGCCTCTCAACCCCTACCCCCCGTGACTGTCTCTATGATGGGTTGGGAGAAAGAAAATCTCTTCTGCGATTATGTGGTGCTGGCATCCACTCATATCAAGCCGAAAACCGGTGTGGTATCCCAGGAGCCGGGTATAGAGATTGACGCAAATAACGGAGGTATTGTTGTCAACGCGGCTATGGAGGCGGTCGGTGGTTTGTATGTCGCCGGTAACTTGGCATCTTACTATGATGTGACACTGGGGAGGAGGCGTGTAGATCGTTATGAACATGCGATTAACAGTGGACTTGTTGCAGGTCACAACATGGCATCGTCGCGCGTTGGAGGTAACCAGAAGCTATACACGCATTCTCCGGGTTTTCGTAGCAGACTTCCCAACCTTGGGGTCGAGTGCAGGGGTAAGTAAAACACCTGCTCTCCGTGAACTTTCAAAATTTCTTGCTTTTGCCCACACCTGCCTCACGCTCCTGCAATGCACAAGGAAATCTAATCGACTGACTCTACTGCTGCGAATGCGTGCTGCTGTGTTTTTTCTATCACCTCATTTACCAACATCTCCTACTCATCACCCCCCACTCCTAGCCATCGGTGATATTGATTCCAGCCTGGACACAGTAGGCGTGTGGCTCGCGGAGCGTGACGAAGCCACGAAAGGTGCCAAGGAGCGAACCCCGGAAAGCAATTTCACCCGCGGGATCGTCTACTATTTGCGAAAAAACAAGATCGTGGGCATTCTTCTGTGGAATGCGAATGATCAGATGCAGCGTGCTCGGGAAGTTCTGGCTTCGGGACGTGTTGTGTCAGAGCCTGCTGAGCTCCTCAAAACTATCTCACTTGGCCCGGAGGATTGGATCGATATTATTGTCGCAGGGCCGCAGTGATGCCAGACAAGTGCAGTAATATGAATGCATTGACGACACGAGCAGTTACAGTTATAGCGTTATAGCATAGTGTATTGTGTGTCATTTTTTTTGTTTTTGGGGAAAGGGTAGGAGCACGGGAGCGACCGGACGTTCGAGTATGAATCTGAATAAATATACAGTACTGTACCGGCACGGTACTCGTACTCGTACGCGAGTAATCGTACGGTATATTTACTAAATCAATGAACAGATCTCTCCTACAGCTACTCTGTACCCAGATACAGCAGTACACCTACACCTTTGACCTTTGACACTTACGTACGGAACGAATACGTGCGAGTACACCTACGTACCAGTACACCCACCTTGCGCGAGTACGAGAAACTTACCACCGACTCCAAAAACCAATCGCAATGATTCATTATTAATGGCAATCGCAATGGCAATGGCAGCTGGTATGTTGGTCATGTGTATCGAAATTAGTGACTTTTGGCGCGCACAACGCCCCGAATTTTGAACTTGATGCGATGCAAATCCTGGATCGCACGCAGCTTCACCACATCGCCCGCTGAAAAATTGAATTCCCGGCCATCCAAACAGGAATCAAGCACCTGGACACACTGGGACCAGCAAGACGAGGGATTTGATGGACCGGTGCTTATCAGGACAGTCTCTTCTTTGTCGAGAGCTAGATCGAACCACATTGCAACTCCCGTAGCCCGACCAGGTCGTACGCACTCTATCTGCAGGTCGTAACTGTGCTTCTTCTGAGAGCCCGACGAGAGGTCACATTTGAAGCATTCGAAAGCTCTCGTTATCTGCTGATGACGTACATCCTTTAATCGAATCTGTTCCCACGTGCCACGTCGAAGAAATTGGGTGAAGGGTGGCTGATCATCATCTTCGCCCACGGCCGAGTTTTGGTAGAGGTGTGCTGGCAAAGGGCGACTTATGGGGATCCGACCGGAACCAGAAAGGTCCACGAGTACCGCCCAGACAGTTGCATGCGACGGAATTACCAATGCATCGTCTTTGAGAAGATTTTGCCTCGCATGGCTCACTGTCGGTAAAACATCCTCGCCGAGGAGACCACAGTCCACAATCTCAGAAACAAGAAGGTCTGCCTTGGATGGATAGTCGTCTGATCCAGGGACCAGGTCTGTGGAATGTTTCGAGACGATGCAGATCGATTCTGCCAAACCATTTGCAGCGACAATCTGCTCGGCCGCGCGCGCGATTGATGAATTCGCTTCGCACGCGGTGACCCTTCCGGCACCGGCGCGAGCAGCAAAACAGGCCAATAAACCAGTACCAGTTCCAATGTCCAGAACGTGGGACCCCTTCATCTTCGCCAGGGCACGCTGTATTGCGAGCTGGTACTTGGTGTTACGATCGTAATCATGGAGCATCGCAAAATGCCATCGCGATACGGTGGCAAATTCTCTGCCTCCCGCATCATCATGGCCTGACGTAATGTCATTGCGTGCTATGACTTGTGAGAACTGGAAGCCGTTTATGTGCATTTCGTCGTCGCGGAGAATCGCAAATTCAAGCGATTCACCCGTCATGACTTGTCGATTCTTACCAGGATCCAGTACGTAGATGGCCTGACGTCTAGCCTGGCTATTCCCTGGGGCAGATGAAATAATCCCTCCTGGACCTGCATGGTAGTGCAAATCATGCCAAACAACGAGTGCATTGCAAACCCCCGAAGCCTCGATTTGAACTGAAATTCTTGACTTGAGACCGGAAAGAACTTTCAGTTCCTCCTCAGTTTCACACTGACATAATTCTCGAAAACTTATGGTATCGATACGAAATGGCTTGGTGAGCTTCGCGTGTTTGAGGGCGGAAAGTCGAGCACAATCATACCCACGATTCGGCTGTCGAAATTTATTGAAGTGCCGGAGATCGAGCCCATTTATACTACCAGGAAGGGGGAAAGACACTGCAGGAACGCACGGCTCCGGGACTGCGTGGACTAGCATTCCCCAAACCTGGGCGGAGTGGGGCAAAAACATAGTGTCAGGTCCAACCAGCCCACGCTTGCCACACTCCCTCAGGGCGAACGCTGGACCACCACCAAGCAGACCTGCAGCTTGAGTGCGAGCAAGTAGACAAGGCTCCATGATGTCGCACAAAACAATATTCGCGGCGTTGCCTTCAATTTCAGCAATCGATGTACATACCCTAGCCACAATGTCGGCGCCTTCGTTCTGCAGTACTGTTTGGCGGGCAAAGAAGTTTCTGGCAGCGTTTGACACAGGTGTAGAAGGCTCGATTTTGACAATTTCTACATTCCGGGTAAGACCTCTATTACTACTATCTGCAAGATTCCGTATTGCCTTTGCTACAGCAACACTTGCTCTGCCCCAGCCTGCTCCTATATCGACCACGCAATAGGAACCTTTCTCACTCGATGTTTCTTCCCGAAACGTCAACCCTGCCGCCTCCGAGATGGTCTTCCAGCGGTGGGTGTCGTGGAGATGACTCACGTGATACTTTCCCGGCCCCAGGCTTTTGAACAGCATATACTTCATGAGCAGTGAACGCACGCGCGCTTTGCCTCGATTTGTGCCCGCAGCATTCCCGTCCTCGCCACCGTCCGCCTCCTTACCACGGACCGCGAGGCACGACATCGTTCTCGGACAAGACAATGTTAGGGTCTCGGTCGTAATTGGAGTCTTAAATTTAGCCTCTTACTCCCTACTGTACAGTAAGACGCGGTCGTGGTATTATCATTACTCATTATGATTCCAAGAAATCTAAATCTATAAATCAGAAATCAAAACTAAATTTTCCGCAGTAGTACTGTACAGTAGCGTACAGCATTCGCACTGAACTGTACCACCAACGTCGACTTTGTCTTTCTCAACGTTTGAAAAAGGCAGGACGCTCTAACTCGGGCCCAACGAAGTTTACGTCTGCCAAGGGCCTGCGTCTCTGCTACTGTACCGTCATGCGTCGCAACAGAAGTAACGCAGGCCGGGCTGGAAAGCCCAGGAACACTGTGGAGGCCATCGCCGAGCTGGCTAGGAAAAGAGAGGAGCGTCGCAAATCTGCTGACCAGTATAAACGGCAGCGGCAGGAGGAGAAACGGCGCAACGAAGCGATGGGAAGACCAGGAGACGTGGACTTTCAGCGCATGATTAAGAACTTTCGTGCAAAGTGCCAGCTTAACAAACGATCTGTGAGATGATTTATTCTGCCCTCCGCTTTGCAAAAGCCCCCATTCCTCCGCCCCTACCTTAAAGAGTACAGGATAATCGCGCCTATTTGTGCAAAGAGTCTGCGTTTGTTTCATTTGCCTTTCTCCCCTGCCTCTTACCATCTTGAACTCGGTGCAGAAATCCTGACCCCCGATCTCCCCGGACCACCCACCCCGCAGCACAAAGTTTTAGAAAACTCCAATATTAACATCTGTATCCGAAAGAGACCCATTGTGCCCCGTGAAGTGAGACGCAAAGATTGGGATTCGGTCACATGTTTGAATCCCATCACAATGATACACCAGTGTCAGCACAAAGTTGACGGGATCACCAAGTATCTTGACACCACTGAGTTCTCCTTCGACCACTCCTTTGACGAGAAGGACGACAATGATACTGTTTACCGCTGCACAGCTCGACCCCTAATCCCGTTTGTCCTTGCTGGCGGCAACGCCACTGTTTTTGCCTACGGACAGACGGGTTCGGGTAAAACTTATACAATGACGGCCCTGCAAGAAATGGCCGCGGAAGACATTTTCGACTCCCTGGAAAGGAAATACGCCCACGAAAATCTCACGGTGACCGTTTCCTTCTTCGAGATCTATGGCGGACGCTGCATTGACCTTCTGAACCACCGTGCCCGCCTCTCGATACGCGAAGATGGGCGCGGAAACGTCGTCATTGGTGGTCTCAAGGAGCACGTCGTCGGATCCTCAAAAAGTATGCTTGAAGTGATCCACGCAGGGCATGCTGCACGAGCTACTTCCAAAACTGAGATGAACGAGGCCTCCTCGCGATCACACGCCATATGTCAAGTGCAAATTAAAGAGAGGGGCGGAATTGCGCGAGGTAAATTTTCGTTGATCGATCTCGCAGGAAGTGAAAGGGCCGCGGACACCAAGAATCACAATCGTCAGAGGCGCGTCGAAGGAGCTGAGATCAACAAAAGCTTACTTGCTCTGAAGGAATGCATTCGTGCCCTAGATAGTAGATCGCGAGGTCACGTGCACGTGCCCTATCGGGCGAGTAAGCTTACTCTAGTGCTTAAAGACTCCTTCTCAGGATCGTCGCGCACGGTCATGATATGTAATATCTCCCCAGGTGCCTCTGCCACTGAGCACACACTCAACACTCTTCGCTACGCCGATCGCGTCAAACAGAAAGAAGTCAAGCATGCGTACAACCTGGAGAGTACTATTCCTGATATTGGCATTGGTGAGGACGCCAGCGCCGACCATTCCGCAGTATCCGAAACGCCGATGAGCCCTATGGGAAGCAGACTGAAGAGCGTCCATCTTGCCGCCCGCAAAGGAAAAATATCTGCCGAAGAAAAGGCACGCATGAAGGACAAGATCATTGCACAGGAGGCTGGAAAGCGCGACAGTGGCGGTAAGCGGCGCGGTGTCCGCGCCAATGGTGGTCTCGGAGTGCGCAACGGCAGACGTGGGGAGCAGCGCCGCGCGGGTCCTGTGGCCCCCAGCAGCCCCACCGGCAAGTCACCCCTTCCTGGAAGGCCGGAGAAGAAGGACACCCCAGGTCAGGGACGCCAAGCTGGGAACCCTGCGAGAAGACAGTGGGCGAGTAAAAGGGAAAGAAAACCCCCCATATCCCAACAGACCAAAGAGAATCAGCGTGGTGGGCTCCGAAATAACCAGTTGCAACACAGGTCTGCGTCTCCACCGACAAACACTCCCCCAAAGAGAATGGGAGGCCGGCGCCAAGGACCCACGAAGCTTGCAGAACCGGTGCCCAGTCCACACAACAAAGATCTTGAGTTTATGCATCGATCTCTGAGAGCAAATCGCGGTAACTCGCAGCACGACGCGTCGGCCGAGTTGCTATCTCTTCATGAGACAGTCTCTCGACTTGTGGAAGAGGAAGAGCTTCTTCTGACCGAGCATATGGATTGTATACAAGAAAATGCTGAGCTCCTAACCGAGGAAGGGCGCTTGCTCGCGAAAGTGCAGGGCGAGGATGTTGTGGACTATGATATTGACATGTATGCGGAGAGACTCGATCAAATTTTAACTTCAAAAATCAGCATGTATACCAAGCTGCACGCAAATCTCAAGAAATTTCGGCAGCACCTGGCGGACGAGGAGAACCTCAGTCGCGCCGTTGGTGATAATGTGCAAATGTATTGAAATCTGTTGAGACCTCAATATCTTTCCAAGAATTTCATGTTGGTTCTGTCCCGCGTCCCACCTCAGAATCTTTTTGTCTCGCCCCGATCCTTCATCAACATCAGTCATCCGCTTCTGCTTTTTTGATTTTAAACACGCAGAGTTACAACTTTACATTCACAGGAGCCGCAGCAACAACAGCGACCCTTCAAATTATCACCATTCATTATCATTTTATCAATTTTTAAATTTTTTTAAAAATTACATTAAAAGTAAATTTACAAAATAATTTGTAAATAAAATTTGGTCGAAAATTTTTAAAAAATATTAAAATTCAAGTACATCAAGTTAAAGTTAAAGTTAAAGTTTTTAGTTTTAGTTTTAGTTTTAGTTTTTAGTTTTAGTTTTTATGTTTGTCTTGTCTTATAGCTTATAGTTCTACATTTTTTAATTTTTAGTTGACACATCCGAACACCGAACACATTTCGGTCAATGTATGCGCTTCGATCTTGTAATGACACATCATGTGCTGCTCGACTCTGCTTCTTTTCCACGCCGACCATCTTCCTTTTGGGCCCTGAAATTTTCATAAATTGGATCCACTACTGCCGATGATGAAAGACCGACGACCATGGGCTTTCTGGAAGAAGAAAGGGCAGCCTGACCTTCGAGTATCGACGATGCCTCTTCAATATCTTCTTCTTTTATATCATTTCCATTCAGCTGGAGAGATTGAAGACTGGAATTAGGAATCGATGCCAGCACTCTTAGCTGCACCAAAATATCGGCGATGCAGACATTATTAAAGCTCACATCGAGAACGCGCATTGACATCTGAGCATAATTACTGATCATCGCATCAAGGAGAGTCTTCAACCCTTCTGAGCCCACATTATTAAATTGAAGATTAAGCACTTCAAGACTCGAGGCCCCACTTCCCAGCTTGTTAGCCATAGCACCCACGCTTGCTGCTCGCAGCTGGTTCCAAGAAACATCCAGATATCGCAGAGCGGGAACCACCTGCAGCAGAGATACGATCGCATCACTTGACTGGTCAGTGATGGAATTGTGCCCAAGATGGAGCTCCTCCAATGCAGATGGATAATCTGCTTCAACTCCATCTTCTCCTCCTTTGCCGGTCATGAGCAAGCTTCCGCTGCTATCCTGGCGTTTTGACGACGTGAATCTCTCTGACAAAGCCGAGGCCAAGACTTCCATGCAATGATCATCTAATCTAGTATTATCAAGGTCGAGGTATTTTATGCGGCAGCTGCTGCGACTCAACACGTCTGCAACTGCGCGTACCCCAGGTCGACCTAGCTTGTTTCGCCGAAGATCTAGTGCGGTGAGATAGCTGTACTTTCTAAGCGAGCTGGCGATGGCTTCGAAACCCTTCCCTGTCAATCCGTTATCTCGCAGAACAAGGGTAGTAATAACATCGGGAGCTTGGGAGGTAGAACTCTTCTCATCGAATATCTTTGTATTGGCCCGAAGACCCGTTTCAAAGAAAGCATCATCTGATTCGGGTAGGGAGCCGAAGGAACGGCTCAACGTGATATTTGCTTCATTGACATTGCGCAAGCGTCTGGACAAAGCCATGGCAGTATTGTCCCCGAAAGAGTAATGGCCAAAGCGAAGAGTCCCACTCTCTGAGCGGTGTATGCCCTTTGACAAAGAGGGGAGTTCTGGCAGCAAAGGTGCACTTTTTATGTGCCTATGACGATCCATTTCAAGACCAACTTTCCTGGACACAGTTGACCTACGATCCAGAGGCTCGAGTGTAGCAGTATCCTCCAGTTCCATTTGGTGCCCCTCCACTCGTTCGCCAGTCTGATTATCTCTCTGTTGATTGCCTCCACCGCTTGATGCCGTGAGTTGATCCGCTTCCATAGCAATACGTTTAGCCGTTCCTGACGCCTGCTCATCACCGTGCTCCTTCGAGCCCTCATTGCCTATCTCCATTGTGTTGAGCAGATTTTCCTCAAGAGCGATATCGACGTCTTCGTCGTCGTCATCTGCTTCACTATCTGTAGCCGTATCGTCTGAGCTTGTACGGAGAATATCTTCCCCCGCTTCTTCTTCGTCAGATAAATCCATGTCATCCCAGACTCCCCAACCATTCTGTTGCTCCAGCGGCGCGTTGGTGAGATCGTCGACAACCTTCAATCCACCCCACTCCCATTCGGGATTCCAAGGCCATCGTCGCCAATCCCACCTTCGCTGCTCCCGGCGGCGGCGCCGGTCCGCAATAATTTCCCACTCGTCGGCGAGGCGCTGCGAGGTCCGATGAACAAAAACAAAGCGCTCCTCCGCAAGAATTTTGTCCCATGAACCCGCTCCAAACCTTTTCACACCGGCCTTCAGGTAGCGGACTTCCTCGGGCAGAAACGGCCTATCCTGCGCAGCCCGCAGCGCACTTCGCTTGCTTTCGATCTCAAACCGCTCGTTCGCGAGACGTCGTCGTTCGTGCTCTTCAAGAGCGTCTGAAATGATACGACGCTGATCGAGCCAAGCTCCCCCGACAGCACAGAGGAACTTGGAGAGGTCGCAGACGCCAGTATTGTAGCCAGAAGCTTTGAGCTCGTTGGCCAGCGAGCGACGATCCATGGGTTCAATGTCGCCCGCGAGAACTACTGTCGCTCGTACCCTCTCGTTGAGATCTTCACGGACGCTGGCATCGTACCACATGGGTGGCACTCTGGCTGTTTTTCTTGCTGAAGTCCAGCCATGCATGAACCAGGTTGCGTCGCCACTGACTGCCATCGAGCTCACTGCAGCGGTGTTGCTCCGCGACACCTTGAAGAGATGCTCAACACAATTGTCCGCAACCTCACTGGAAATCCAGCATGTGGAAAGTTTGTGCATGGTGGAAATATCAAAGTACCCGGCATCACGGGATATCTGCCTTAGGGCCGTGCACACAAGAAAACCCATGTCAGGTGTATACGCCCAACCCTCATCTTCAAAGAAGCCGCAGATGATGGCGAACAAGCAGATACGTGGCACGTGGGAAAAGTTTTCCACAGACTGGACAACGCTCCGTAGATATGCCCTCGCCCCTGTTTCGTTCCCCTTGGCGCTCTTAAACCGTTCCTGCACGACTAGGTTGGGTAGTTGCGGTTTCTGACAAGGATCAGCCTTCCCCTTCGCGACTGCTTTCAGGTACTGCCGGTATTCCTTGTAGAAAAGCTGGAACCAGTGGCCAACCAGAGCGACGAGTTTGGACTGAGGCACAAGATTTCGACTCTTGACCATGCCCATTCTCGGGCCGTTTCTTCCGACGCTTTCCCGGTTCCCCGCTTCTGTCTCCTCAGCGCGTCGAAATTCTCGAAGGATGTCGAGAAGGGGATTGGTCTCCTGCCCGTCGGCAGGTCTCCACACACACTTGCGCGGCACAAGAACCAAGTCACTCTCCTCGAGCTGTGGGACTCCTAGATCAGCCAAAATCTCGATTCGCCGCTTGGCTCGTGCCTCCCGCCGTAACATTCTCCGCGCCTTTTTCCTCTGAAGTCTCTCTTCCTCCGCCTTCCTCCGCATTTCCTCTGCCTTTGCAGCGGCATCCTCTTTTGCCTTCTTCTCCTTCTTCTGCAGTGCTGCCAGAGATGAGGACATTTCGCTGTAGACTCAGAATATCTGGCCTCTGACTCAGCTCTCACAGCGTTGCCTGGCGCACGTCGTCTCCAGAACACAAGTGCGAGCAGCAGCCCGTCTGCGGCAGTCAAGGCAAGTCATAGGGAAGCATGGGGGAGGGGGAGATGGACAGGACCAGATCAAACTTCACTCGATGCACGTCTCGCCCCCGCGCACCTAGTCTAAACCAGCTCGCAATCGCAACAGCTACTTTAAAAAGGCGAGAGGGTGGAGTTCACTTCGGTAAGCAACAGTACGAGGATTTCTACTCTACGATGCCATCTCCCAGAACAACTCTGAAATCGGCAGCCGTTGCAATCTAAATTAAAATCCTCCTACCGTATACTGGTTGTGCATGGGGGACAAGCCTCCCCCCGTTCGACGGTGTCGATGTTTCTCTAATTATGGGGCACTTTAGGCACCTGCTGCGCCGAAGGTGAAAAGATACCTACATCGGTCCGAAACGTCGAATTTTCAATCTCGAGTGGGCGTTACATACACTCACTTCTCAGGAGAGCGGGTGACCATGGAAAACTCCTCTGATATCACGAACGCCGGAGTCAATTTACCTGATAAGTCTATCGTGAAGGTGCCTGGATCTTCCGTGGGTCTTCATCTTTGGGAAATGGATGAAGCGGAGCTTGAGGCTGAGTTACAACGGCAGCTTGATGGCATGAGCTGCTGCGAAGTACAAATAGCTGACAACGGATTAAGCGATAGCTGGCAGGATGAGAACAGCGCATCAGTTGTAAATAGTGAGGTGGCACAGTCTACTTCAACTCCGAGACTGAAAAATGCAGACGCGCACATCGGAGCTGGAATCGCATGGTCTGAACTCATGTCATCTGTCGATGCAACTTCAAACCACTGGAGTGCATTTGAGGATGAGCTGGCACAACTCAGACAGTCACTCACGTCGACAGTTGTAAAGAAAAATGAGAGAAACTATCTGCCCGTGTCGGAAAATGTCAGCCAAAGCGAAATTTCTAGTGACGCAAACGATCCAGTTGATGAAGATGTTGCGCAGGTTCTGACGTCCATGCAGTCTGAAGATATTGTGCAGGCGTTACAGCTAGCAACGGAGGGGGAAGATCTGCGAACTCCGTTGTCTGTTACTTTAAAGGAACACGAGCAAAGACCCAGTTTCTCAGAAACTTCGAGTCTCACAGGGGCCTCCTTGCGCAAGGAAGTGGACAAAATTGTACAGACACACGAGATGACATTGCAAGATCTAGCTGCCGAAGCACGTGAGGGGATGACCGACGAGGAAACAAAATGGCACGAAGAGAGGGCAAGGCATGAGCAAGAGCTTCTGCAAGCAATTGCCGAAAAGAGCAGTCTGCGCGTAGAGATGGAAGCCAAACTCATCATGGAGCGAAACCAACTTGAGCAGGAGCTTGCGGAACGTGAAAAGATTATCCAACAAGAGGCCGCAGAGCGTGATGCCGAGATTGAGTTTGCCGCAAACAAAGCAGCAGAGCTTCGTCTTGCTCGCCAGGCGAACGCCGAGAGAATGCAGCGGGCGGAGGAAGAGCGCCTAGAAGCTCTAACACAGAAGCTAGAAGAAACTGAGGCCGAGGAGGAAAATTTGTTTTTAGAGGTTGCCAAGGAAATTGAAGAACGGGAACGCATGGTACTGGAAGCACAAATTAAATGGAACATGGAGAATCGAAGTGCAAGAAAAATACAACGTCACTATGCGGAGCACAGAACCCGGCGCAGGCGCCGTTTGCTGGCGATAGTTGTAGTCCAGAGTTTTTTTCGAGGTCTGGAGGGGCGAAAAAAAGCGAAACAGGTGCGCGGAGCAATACTGACGATTCAGAGTAGTTGGCGGCGTGCACTAGCGTTGTGCCGGTGCGCCGCCGCCAGACAACGACAGAAGTCTGTACTGACGTTGCAACGTATATGGCGAGGACGATGTTCTCGTATTTCCACAGTTCGTGAGCGTCGAGGTCTGCAGACAATCCAAACGTGGTGGCGCTGCCAGCACCGTAGACGCAGATATACAAGAAAACGCGCCGCTGCAACGACAGTTGCGTGCCTTTTACGGAGGTGTATTGCCAGGCAACACGTATCAAGGCGACAACAAGCCCTGATAACTCTCCAGGCAAAATTTCGCAGTTTCATGTGCCGTCAACATGATCTCGTCTCTCGACGACGTAATGCTATGAGGACATTGCAACGGTATATTCGAGGACATCTGGGGAGAGTGATAGCTACGAAGCGGAAACAATGTTTGCAATGCATCCAGCGTAGTTGGAGAGCCTACCAACGGCGTATTTGCTCCATCAGAATATGTTCCGAAGAGGCAGGATTGCCTTCCGAGTACAAACTAGGTGAGGATTCCGGGATTGCGGACCCAACAAGTTACTCCTCTCATCTCTCCTGGACTCTTGATGGTATCACTTTCGAGGATGAAAATCTTCAAGATGATGGAAATAATTTGTTCCCAGGATGTATGCGTGATTCTTCACTAGGTGAGAGTGCGAGTGACAGCGATGGAAATATGCAAGGCTATTACAAAAGGTGGGCTGGTTCAGCAAAATCGTGGGCAAACATATTTCACAATGAAGATTCTCGATTTTCGGTGCCTCAGGATCTTTCATGTTTCTCCGAATGCTGCATGAAAAATCTCTCCACTCCAACATCCGGCAGAGCGGATCAGCAGAAAGCTGAGGACGAAGCCCGGGCAAACTTGAAGTCCACGATTTTGAAACTTGCCGGAAAGCTTCGTACATGCAAAGAGAGAGGACTTTCAGACGAAGCAATGCAGCACTTTCGTAATCTGAGAAAACTTAAGGAGCAATATGAAGCCATAAGCTCCAGTGCTAAGAAAAGTGCAGATAACGACAGCAGAACGTTTGACAAGGGTGTAAAAAATACGGCGGCCGCTGACGAGCAAGGAAGTACAGAGTTGGCTGGAATTCAGTATGAACTCTCAGTTGAATCACTCAAATCTTTACCCTTGGAGCACTTCACGAAATTGGATAGCAAGTTAGTGAGTCTGGTGGCGAATTGTAACCGTCTTGATACTTTGAGTGGTCTGACGGACGTTGCCCCGCATCTGCGCTTCCTTTCAGCGCGGGACAATGCAATAAAACAAATCGATGCCACATCTGGCTTGGGAAGCTCGATTGAACACATTTGCTTGGACATGAATCGTATAGATTCACTGGAGGCGATCGGTAGTGCAGCGCCTGCTTCCCTGCGAGTGCTGAAAATGGCGAACAACTCCATTTCATCAATTGATGATCTTTGCGAGCCAATTAAGAACACGCCAGAGCTGCGTGTGCCATGCCCGCTACTGGAAGTTGTCAGTTTGTATCGAAACCGAATATCCAGAATTCCTGATAGCCTCACCCACTCTCTGCGATGGCTGCGGTTCCTCGACCTCGGGCGAAACCATCTCACCGATATTCGAAACGTCGATTTCAGAAAGTGTCTGCTCCTGCAAAGTCTGATTTTGTATCAGAATAGCATATCAACGCCACCGTCTCTCGGAAACGTTGTCCTCAAGGAATTATGGCTGAATGGCAATACTTTGAAGAAGGTCTCATTTCCGGCAGATACATGGGCTCCAAGCCTGGAAATTTTACAACTGAAAGACAATGAAATAGAGAGTCTTGAAGCACTTCCAGGAATGCCTATGCTTCGTCACCTTGATCTCTCTTTTAATGAAATTCAGAGTTTTCAGGAACTAGAAAATCTCAGATGCTGTCCTGCGATGGAGACTCTTTGTTTAAACGACAACCCCGTTGCAGGACATGCTGACTATCGCCGGGAAGTGATATGCATACTCCCATCTCTCCTGGAATTAGATGGAGTCCCCATTAGTGAGGAAGAGCGCCAAGCAATTTTGACGAATCGCTACGCGTCTTTGACTAACGTGATTATGCCGTGTCTCGAAGGTTACGATGATGACAGTGTCCGTCCCTTCAAAGTGCCTACCGGGGGACACGCTGCAGAAGACGCTTTTAAATGGAAGCTTAATTGGTCAGAGCTTCTCAGGGGCGGTCCATTCAAGAGAAAAATTTCAACATGGGGGTCTGGTGGTGACGATGGCGCCATGTGGACGTGGCAATCCTTTGAAACCATGTGTCATCGACACAGGGTTGCTCGGGAGAAACTTGTTCGTAGCTTCAGAAGGAAAGGCGATGCAGAAGATGGGAGCTCGCTGTCTTCCTATCCGCACCAAATGTTGAGAAATTTTGCGTACGATAAAGAGATGCGCACATTGCTGTTTGAGCAAGTAAAAGAACACATGAGTTTCAATTGGGATGTCAGAACAAGACCGGATGCGCACGCACCAAATATAACGTCGTCTATCCACCCACTCCTGGATAGCGCACCACCTCCTGCACACGAAGCTGGCTTCACAGGAGTCATAGCGGATATTCGCCGTCCGAGTCGATCGAGAGAAGATCGAACCAGGCCTCTTTGTGACGTTCAGACGGCTTCTGCCCGCGCAGCAATCGTCTTTCAGAGTGTTTTCCGTGGCTACAGCGTACGACGAAATCTTCAAGTCGCGGCACAGTCCACACGGCTCATACAGTCGAGGGGGGAAAGCATCCTTTCAAATGGTGAAAACAGGAATTCGACGCGTGCTCATGTGCATAACGACAGAGAGCTGCAGGAATCTGCAGAGAGCCATTTTATGAGTGATAGTGATTCGGAATATGGGGCTGTAGATCTAGATGCGTTAATTGGCGAGCCCCCTGATCTCGACATTGACGAGTTCGATTTTATGCAGAGGAATATGGGACTTACGGAATCGGCACCATCCCCAGCCGGCAATAACGGTGAGGCAAAGCATCAACAAGCCTCCTATGATGGTGTCCGTGTTGCCTTCCTTGAAAATTCTGTGGCGAAATCTGCAGATTCTAACTCTCAGGCTCATGAACAGGCGATTCCCGAAGATCCCAGTGCCGATTTGGATGTAGCCCGTCGAAGAAGAGATGAGGGAGAAGAAGAATCTTGTCCGCCGACCCCAGCGAGTAGTAGTTCGTCGATCCAGTCGGCACAGTATCCACTTTCAATACCCTCCACACCCATTTATGAAAAGCGCGAACGCAGCAAACGACGCGAGCATCAGCGAAACATTGATACTGTTGCGCAGGAGTGGGGATTTACTGATCGGAAAACTGCCGCTGCAGTGCTAAATCGTCGCTCTCGTTTAACTAGAGCGCAGCGCGAACGTCAGCGCAAGAAGAAAATGCAGGATCCAGAATACAAATATCGTGTTCTCATGCGCCGAGTTCAGGAGAACAAGGAACGCGAGAACTCAAGCAGCGGATCGCCGTCCCACCAACCTGGCAGCGCGCGTTATAAAGCCGGCCCTTCTTCAGCCACGCGACGACCGGTCATTGCGCGATCAGGTGTTCAACGCGACCGAGCGAATCATCGACGGAACCGAAAACACAAACTCCCAGCATGGGCCGCTTCCCGCGAAAGGAAAAGCTTCAGTAGTGAAGGAGAGAGGGCAGGTGGTGCTTACGTCAATGCATGGGCGCAAAACGCGGATGCCAGTAAATCACACTCTTCATCCACCGTCGAGTCACTACCTCCTATTTCTCGCTGAAGATGAAGATGATGAGGTTCAAATGTACAATAATGTACCCCAATGAACCAATGAACATTCGTCGCGCATCCACTACTCTTGGCTAATGCTAACCATCATATATCGTACGCTTAATTTCGACATGTAGCACATATGGCAGATCGGTATATTGCAAGTGCCTTGTGATTAGAGAGCTTTACTTTTCATTTTTCATTAAATGATACTAATTCAGATCTTAGATCTTAGATCTTAGATCTTCCATTTAGATCTTCCATTTACATATTTACATTTTTACATTTTACATCAAATATCAAATCTTGCGTGTACGCGCACCTTTATTTTCATTTCCTGTTGTTCTTCTGGAAAATACTCTTCCTCACATTTACTTTCTGTAATTTACCACCCTGCGCGCGCTTCTCGTAGAAGGCACTCGAAACAGGCGAACAAATTGAGTCGGTCGGACTTCTAAGCTTTTCCAATTGATTAAGCTTTGCAAAACGTTGTTTGGCAGACGGTAAAGATGGCAATACAGATCTGTTGGATCTCGTCGGTATAATAGTGGTCACAACAGAAGATCCCTCGTCGCTGCTACTCGACACTTGCGAAGGAGCCGTATTTTTCTTCTTCGCAAGTATTGCGCGTTTCGCGATCGCCTTTCTTGCATCTACACGCACTCCCTGAAATGTCATCGAAGTCGAAACGGGCGACATTAGCATGTCACTCGGACTTTTATACCACTGCTCCTTTGGCTTCTGAGAAATTGACAGCCTTCCTTCTGGGGAGACTGAATTCTCATCAGCTTTCACCTTCCCTACCACAGATCTCCCCATAACCTTCTTTTCAGCGCAGGGGAATTTCCGTTGACTTCCGCGCTCAATCTCATAGCTTCGTCCCAATTCCTGGAGTCTATGTCTGGATTGAGATTTAGGAGCCTGCTTCAACACACGTTTGTTCTCTC
>JACLAD010011875.1_pt1 | contig 18096 bp, 19 predicted proteins | sample 8027901 | NCBI WGS metagenome assembly JACLAD01 (sample SAMN15725071, study PRJNA655200) | protist metagenome | isolation source: fluorescence activated cell sorting (FACS) single amplified genomes of... | place: Spain: Blaines Bay Microbial Observatory, Mediterranean Sea | collected 2016-07-05 | reverse complement strand
CCGCATAGAACACAATCAGATCCACGTCGATAGGCCCTAATGCTTTACCGGTATGAATCGTATTGACGACTTCAATCAAAGCATCGCCTTTTCGGTAAATCTTATGGCTTCCATCTTTTAATTGCAGTTCTAATGTTCCTTGTAAAATCACTGCTGCATTGATCACAGGATGGTAGTGCCAAGGTAAGGTCACTCCGCTTGCTACTTGGATCCTAAGGACTTTGATCTTTGGCGGCCCATCGGGATAATTCGGCAACTTACTGCCATCCCACATTTTGCTGGAGTTTGCTAACTCCTCAATCTTGACTCCATGGCTTGTGGAATGCTCGTCGTGGCTTTTTGCAAGTAATGGCCACAATAGTGATAGCGTAAGAACTAAAGATACAGGGATAAATGCTTGCTTGATCCGACTATTCTGCAATGTTTTTGCCGGGGAGGTTAGGTTCATTGATTAATCTTGTCGCTACATTTTGTTATGCTAATGCAAATCTTATTGCGAATCAAATAATATGTGGAGGTGGTGCTTTTGAAGGAAGGAACCCCCACAGCAAAAACTCAGCTTTTAGCGGGAGTTCCTTTCTTAGGGCTGAGATCAGCTGTAAACCTTGGCCATGAAGGGACCTGCCTGATCGTCAGCAAGAACAGGGGTTACCTCCCAATCCAAATACTCAGCCCATTCAGCAGCGTGCTCGTAGCAGGCATCAGCATTATCTGCTTCAACCAAAATCCAGCCTTCTACCGAGCCAGGGCCGTGAAACCGTTTCCATGATTTGCATTCCGGAAATGGTGCACCTGTTGATAAAAACTTTTTAGCCGCAATTGCGTGATAACCAGTTTTGAACGTCCAATGCATCAAAAAGGTCATTAATGCTGATCAATGAAGGCCTATCCATTTTGCATGGCTTTCCGAGAAGTCACGTAGCCTGTGATACGACAAATGGTGTTGTTGCTGCGCTTGTGGCTAATGGCTTTACTCATGAACGATGAGTCATTAAATTATATTTCTAATCATAGGAATTCGACGCAGTTGGTGGCTCGCTAAAAATGATAAGAAGATGGCTATCGCTGTTGCCCCAAATCCAAGTATCCAGATGTTCTTTATTCCTAATGAATAACAGCTGAGCATGGCCCCAGCAAGGACCGGTATGTGAATCAAATAGGCGCCAAAACTGTCCTTGCCTGCTTTTGCTAGCCAATGGCTGTCCAGCTGTTCATTTGCTTGGCTCAAAGATAAAATTGCAGCGATAAAACCCCAGCCGATGAATGGAGTTGAAAATGCCATTAATGGTGTAATAAGCTCCAAGGATTTCTTGCTATGGGATAGTATGAATGGTGCATAGTTTGCTATCATTAGTGCAAGTGTAGCCACCAGAGATAGATATAGCCACCGCAATGCCAGGCGCTTGTTAATGCGTTCTAACCATTGGTGTGATGCTGCCTTGCAACCAACAAAGAACAAGAAGCCATACGTCCAGAGGTGCATTCCCTGATAGCCAAGTCCATCGAAATTGGAGTCTTTTAAGTCAGTCCAAAATCCAGAAAAATGACCCATTGCTAGCTCCAGTGCTCCAAGAGTTGCAGCGCTGATCATCCAGGATCGCCAGCCGGGTACAGGTTTTGTATTGTCAACTAGAAATGCGCTTTTTCTGGCAAAAGCCCAGCAGCAGTATATTACATTGAATAAGATGAGTACTAAAAGGAACCATTGTGGGCCAATCCTGTTGAGTGGAAGCTTGTTTATTCCCTGCCCAAATACAGTACTGCTTGGAATAAGTAGGCCTGCTAATGGTGTTATATTATTAAGTAGCAAAATTGCAATTGTTAGGGGAATTCCAAGGCGTAGTAAACGGTGTTTGACGTAATGCTCAATTCCTCTTTTGTGCACTGAATTCGGTACGAGGTAGCCTGAGATTAGGAATAGGATGTTCATGTAAAATGTATTGCAGATCCAGCCAAACCAAAAACTTACTGCTTCATAAGTAGGTGCTAATTCAATTGTGTTCTTGATATCAGTTGTGAAAAGTGTGCCCACTAATATCGTATGAGTTGCAATGACCATGGCGATCATTACGGCTTTGATTTGATCTAAAAAGTACAGCCTCCCTGTGTTGCTTATTGCCCCTCTTTGCATGATTGGATCTTGGCTTTTGATTGGTTTGTATCTCTTGATGAGGTGTCTCTGATGTCTTAGGTCTTTCCTGGACCTTTCTGTTCATTATGAGCCTTGGATTCATGGCTTTCTAAAATGTGAGATTGAGTGGCTTGCAGCTTGCTTTTGGTTTCTGCTTCTCGAACTGAGGTGGTTATCCAGGATTCCTTTGCTTTTTTCTTTCTTGCTTGTCCCAACGATGCAGATGGAGGACCCTGACTCATGACCCCAATAGCAGGAATGGCCTCGGACTTACGGGCGTTGTTGTCGCAAGAGTCCTGCCATGTGATGCCATGCTGTTTTGATGCCCTATCGGCAAGGATTGTGGAACAAGCGGGCTGCCCGCTCACATTCATGAGTGGGTTCTCCGTGGCAGCAGCTCGTGCTGGATTGCCTGATACGGGCCTGCTCACGGTGACAGAAATGCTGGATCAAGGCCGTAACCTCTGCAATGCCGTCTCGATTCCAGTGATTGGTGATGGGGATACGGGCCATGGCAACGCAGCCAATGTGCAGCGCACCATGCACCAGTTCAAGCAGGCAGGTTTTGCCGGGATCATGCTGGAAGATCAGATCTCTCCCAAACGCTGTGGTCATACCGGGGTGAAGGAGGTCGTAGACCGTGATAGTGCGGTCGAGCGCATTAGTGCTGCTGTTGAAGCCCGCCGCCAGGGCTCTGATCTCGTGATCGTGGCTCGAACCGATGCGCGATCGGCGTTTGCGGAACGCTACGGAGAGCGGCGTGCGCTGGATGAAGCGCTTTGGAGATTAAAAGCGTTTGCCGACCTTGGTGCTGATGTGCTGTTTCTGGAAGCGCCACGTTCAGAACAAGAGATGCAGCGCTTTTGCAATGAGGTTCCTGGCAAGCGTATGGCGAACATGTTGGAGGGGGGCGTGACTCCGTTGCTTTCACCCGAACAACTTGGAGCCATGGGTTTCAACCTAGTGGCCTATCCCCTTACTCTGCTTGCGTCCGCAGCATTTGCCATGCGGCAAGCCGTGAAGGATCTTCAGAACGGAAAAACTCCCGAGACCATGCTCAGTTTTCCTGAACTCAAAGCTTTGGTGAACTTTGATGCCTATGACGACACTGTGGGCAAACAAGCTCACTGATCTTGTCTCTGTTAAGAGAAGAATTATCGACCTTAATTGCTAAGGGTTATTGACAACTAGGTTTATTCCAATTTTATAGCTTCCTCGATTGACGCAAGGTTGGTGCTCACGCTGCAGATATCATCCAGCGACTCCAAGGCTTCTTGTAAGCGTTGGCAGGTTTCTGAAAGGAGTGGGTCTTGGATCTCCACAATCGCCAGGGGGTGCCAGCAGTGCTCCCAAGTCATCACGGACCAGCCACGATCCTGCAGCCCCTGTTGAAGCTGTTCGAGGGCTTCGAAGCCACCATGAACCATGGTGTTGCCATCGCTTTGCAACACATACCCTTCTGCATCGAGTTCGAGAAGGGTCTCCAGAAGAGACTCTTCTTCGCAATGGCCCTCGAGTCGCACCTGGCTGCGATGTTCAAAGAGATAACTCACGCAACCGGCTTCTCCGAGCTTGCCTTCGTGTTTGCTGAAGGCAAGGCGTACCTCGGCCGCCGTGCGGTTTCGGTTGTCGCTGAGTGCTTCCACCAGGACTGCCATCCCTTCTGGGCCATATCCCTCGTAGCGAATCAATTCAAGGCCGGAGCCTGCTTCTCCTTGGCCCGATCCTTTGGCAATCGCTCGCTCAATGTTGCCTGCTGGTAATCCTGCCGATCGCGCTTTTGCAATGGCTGTTCGCAGCTGAAAATTGCCGTTTGGGTCAGCTCCGTTGCGTGCTGCCACTGTGATCTCGCGCCCAAGCCTGGTAAAAAGCGCGCCCCGCTTCCCGTCCACCACCGCCTTGGTGCGTTTGATTTGAGACCATTTGCTGTGGCCGGCCATAGGGAGCAGGAGAGGGATCAGCCGCGCGCTTCAAAAACGACCTTGGGTTTGAGCTGGTCTTCGCTATTGGCGATTCCAATTCCTAACATGATGTTGTCAGCACTGAGAACAACGGTTGGCCCCTCTCCATTTTGATGGGGAATCGTGCGTCCGCAGCTCCAGTCGTTGCGTTCGAGCTCGGAGAGCATTCGGATTGGTAGGTGGGTTAGGGCGAGCTGGGGAGGGATGAGGGTGAGTGGCTCCATCGTTGGATTGCTTTGTTCATTGGGATGCACTGGCAGTGCAATCGCATTGGCCTCCACGAATCCCAGCGCTTGGGTGCGCCGCAGCCAGTCCAGGCAACCGCCGCATCCGAGGGCTTGGCCAAGATCTCTGGCCAACGAACGGATGTAGGTGCCAGCAGAGCAGTGCACTTCAAGGGTGAGCTTGCCTTGCTCTGGATCCCAATGATTAAGAGAGAGGGAGTGGATGGTCACACTGCGGGCTGGTAAGTCCATCACCTCGCCGCGGCGGGCCCTGGTATGGGCGCGTTCTCCGTTGACGTGAACCGCTGAAACCTGCGGCGGACACTGCTCGATGCTGCCCCGGAATGGATTGAGGGCCTGATCCATCTCCTCCAGGCTTAAACGCGGCCAGTTCTGAACCGCAACGACCTCTCCCTGCAGGTCATCAGTGCTGGTGCTGGTTCCCAGCTGAATCACACCGCGATATGTTTTCTCCCCTGGCAGGTAGGGAAGCAGTCGGGTGGCCTGGCCCACGGCAATCGGCAGAACGCCCGTTACGGCTGGGTCCAGGGTGCCTCCATGACCGACTCTTTTTGTTTGGAGCACGCGACGCATACGGCTCACGCAGGCGTGGGAGGTGAGACCTGAGGGCTTGTCGATCACCACGAAGCCGAGTGGTGCATCCAAGGGGTTCCAGTGGCGGTTGTTCTGAATGTGGCATCCGGCCTGCACCTACATTGACGATGTCCTACCGGCAGAAGATGCAAAGTCTGAGCAATTCTCCCCGCATGGACATCGAGACCTTCTTGCACAGCGGCTTTTCTGTTCGTGACCATTTGGCTGAATATCTGCAGCTCACGTTGGAGCAGGTGGATCAGCGCTTACCCGATGGGAAGGATGATTTAGCCGCACTGCATCCGGGTGCTTTTCAAGCGGATCAAGCCACTGATTTTTACGAGACCACCGTGGGAACGGGGCATCTCTTTGAATTGGCGGCATGGCATCTCAGCAGCTCTGACTACATCGCAGACACGCTTCGTTTGCAGGAGGATTTTGCTCGAGGCACCGTTCTTGATTTTGGGGGAGGGATTGGGACCCATGCCTTGGCTGCAGCGGCATTGGACTCTGTTGATCGGGTTCATTTTGTTGATCTGAATCCAGAGAACAGGGCATTCGTTTGGTCCAGGGCTGTTGCTCTTGGTTTGGATCAAAAAATGTCGGTTCATCGTGATCTTGCAGATCTCAGTGGCCAAAGTTTCGATACGGTTGTTTGTCTTGATGTCTTAGAACACCTTCCTGATCCGTCTGATCAGCTCATGCAATTCCACTCATTCATGAATGAGGACGGACGGGCCTTATTAAACTGGTATTTCTTTAAAGGACATAGCGGCGAATATCCTTTTCACTTTGACTCCCCCGACCTTGTTGATTGCTTTTTTCGTACGCTGCAGTCGCACTTCCTTGAAGTCTTTCACCCACTATTGATTACAACAAGGGTGTATAAACCCGTGGAAAAGACCGCGACTTTTAGTTGCTAGTTTAGGCACGATAGAATATCGCAATGCTTGCTTGTGATTGAGTCATTAGGAGATTGACGATTGCATTGAAAACCTTCTTGAACGATCTCTTGCATGAGAGATTAAGTGGAAGATTAATATATTTCGCTAATAGCAGCTACTTTCACGCCACGCCTTTGCATGCAGGGATTTGCCCTGACCTTAACCATTGATCAAAAATCAACTGCATATTGATTCAATCACATTACAATCTATTTGGTTATTTGAATTATCCCCTTTTAAGAAAGATAAAGATCTACCAGTTTATAGTCTTACAAGCCCATCCAATTGTTTTGGCTAATAAACACCGCCGGCTCTGAAATCATGCTCTTCTTCCTTAAGGTTTGAAGAACTGCACGTAGATTGAGAATAGTGAAGAAGATTTTTATAGCCAGGTGGCACTAATCCTGGACATAGGATTCCAACCTCAATAGCCTGAGGGCAAAAATAAACTCCTTTCCATCGATTGATAAATCTCCCTTTGATTTCATCTGAAAACTGAAATCCACTCTCTGCTGCAAACTCTATGATCTGTTTTGGATTCATTGATGAGAGCCGAGAACGAAATTGTTCGTCACTACGTGCTCGATCAATAAATGCATGTAATTGAGACTTAGACATGGCATAATCATCTCTACTCGATATATACACTGTATTAACTCAAAATTGAGACGAAATTGTATTCACTGCGTATAATATTAAGTACAATGCAGATATCGGGAATACGACTTTTCGGTTCTATGAATTCTGCAAGAGACCCTTCGGCGTCATTGTGTAAATAATTATCACACTATACTTGATTGCCTTAGCATTGTCGATGCCTAAGATCAGAGCGTTAAATTTTAAATGTCATAGATCCTCACAATATCTCAGCGAGAAACGAATAGAGATTATAGTTTACACCTGCTTGATTTTTAGAGACAGCACACCAAGGTAGCAATCAGATGAAGGCAAGGAAGGCAAAAGAATATGTTTTCAGCAACTTGCTTGGAATGGAAACATATTGCAAGAATCATTATAATGAATATTACTCCACTTCAAATTTTTCTTGCAATATCACCCAGCTAAGCAAAGGTGAATTGCAAACAAGTTCGATCTGCGCTCCGATCAATAATGTTCACCTTGAAATTTTCAAGTCAAATCAAACATTGCTTTATGAAGAAGAAGCTAATCAAAATTCCATTGCATTTTGTTGGATAAATAATCAAGGCAAAAAGCCCAGCAGTAATACCATTATTAGTGGTCATAAGATGAAGGATTTGAGCATTGCTGGATTTAATCGCTTAAATAAAACCGGAGGTAACACATGGGATATTGTCGGGGCCAATACCCTCCTCTGTTGCATGAGTCTGAAGTGGAAAATATTGAAAGAAAAAATTGATGAGATGAATGCTTATAATGCATATGCGAGGATTGAAGAATGTATCGGTATCGATTCAAAGAGTACTGCTAGTTATCAGCTTAAGAATTTATTCGAAAAGCATTTTACGAAGGGAATCACCACAGCTAGTGGATTTTATGATTTAGCCATTGCGACTTTGGAGGATTCTTGTGAGCAACAGAATCAGATCACCGAGAGATCTGATTCGACTGAACTGATAGAGGACCTTGTTAAATTATTGCATGAAGATAGACCAGGCTTGCCACCCTTGACGATTGGAGAAATTACCAAATACTTGAATTCTGAGCAGGAATCTGTAGGTCAAGCATGTAGATCGACCTTTAATATGAATATTCTTGATCTGATTAAAAGTATACGTCTAGAACAAGTCAAGAAGTCCTATCTAAATCCACACGTTCCCCGTGGCTTAAAGCAATTTACCAAACAGCATAATGCTTTATATTATGGCTTCAAAAATTGGGATTCTTTTCAACGTCTTTATTTTAGGACTTTCCTAGAGAGTCCTGAAGACACAATTGATAAAGCAAGCAAGATGAGTGTTCTTGTTTCTGACTTGCGTAGAGGAAGTATGTCATGAAAATCAAATTCGCCTATACAGATCCATTGCAATTATCTGAGACTCTTCAGGAATATGGTCAAGTTACAAGAATTACTCAGCTTGAAAGTGGTGAAGGTAGTTATTCTATGGCGCATAAAAATTCTTCTTCTATGGCTATAGCCGAGATCAGTGCATCAAAACCCCTTTTATATGAGGGATGGGGCACAAGTTGGTCTGTTGATTTTAATTGGATAACACCAATGAGGAAGGCAAATTATCCTTTTGGTTACTGCGAAGGTTTTAGTATGAACGATAATAGCCTTGGAGGTTTGAATACTTTTAATTCAAAACCAGGTGATTCATGGGGGAAATATTCCGAGTCATGTTCCTCTACGGCATGCATGTTAGATAAGAAAATACTGCTTGATAAACTTCAAGAATGTAAAGCAAGTCATGCCATTGAGAATTTAAATCATGCTATGGGCTTAGCGATCGATCATGAAGCATTCTCCCAATTGCGTAGACTTACTCGAAGGGACCTGGCTAAAGAAATTTCAAATCCTTCTAAATACTATGATTTGATGACTATATGTCTCGAAGAAGGAAGTCGTAGATTGTTTAAAAAGAAACAGGCAAAGAATCAGCGTTTGCTTGGTGAGATTGTTGATCTTTCTCATGATCCTTATAAGATGAGTTCTCCAATGTCTTTGTCAGAAGTTTGCCAGCACTTGAATGTAGGCCAAGCTTCTTTATATAGGGCATGCCAAGATTCCTTTGGCATGGGAATTATTGAGATGATGACACAGGTAAGGCTTGAGGAGGCTAGAAGGTCGATGATTTATCACACTATGACCTCAACTTGTGATAATAATACTATTCGGGAAATAGCGATTCGTTTTGGATTTAAGCATCAAGGTAGATTTTCGAGAAGATATTTTACTAGTTTTGGAGAGTTGCCAAGTCAAACGCTTAAACGCGCCACCCTTTTGTGAACGGACTTGCAAGTATTGACCTAGCATCGCAAGACAGATTGATTTGGCCTAAAGACAGTAGGGTTTTCCCCCCAAGCCTGAAGCCAACAGAAATATTAAGATCGTTCTATTGGTATCCGATTCTTACCAAAAAGACTAGAATAGGATGAATCTAGAGATTTATTTTACGAGTTTCTGGGAAATCTATCGTCATCAAGAATGAAGCGAATTACTTTTGAGTTGAATGATGAGCTACATAAAAAGCTCAAGCTTCTTTGCTATACAGAGTCTTTATCTATAGGGCATATCCTTAGGCAGTGTGTTTCTGAATTTTGCGATAAGCATGATGCTCATTTGATTGAATTGATTGATAAGCGATCCAAATAAATTATTAGACTTTTGAAGAAAGTTTATAACTCCATCTTTTTCGCCAATTTTTCATAATTGATTTGTCTTGATCTCTTTTAATAGCTAGTTGGCTAAGGCCGTTTGCCACTCCTCTTGGGGGCTTTTGCTCAACACACCCGGCACGTTTTGTTGAACTATGAAAACCGAAACACTGCGTTTCCGTAATGTGTATTCTGAGCTTATGTAAATAAAAATTGCCAATATAATCCTTATGAAATGTATTTTTTACGTTTGCAATTGATTGCTTGAGTAGAATTTTTTATTCATCTTATCCTTATGGCTGAAAGATTTGATGTTCTTGTCCAAGGGATGAGTGAAAGTGATGCGTTAAAGCTCTTGTTAGAGAACACCTTAAATGTTCAAAGACCTGCAGATCGTTATTTTGCAGCCACCAGGCTTGGCTTGAGTGCCACTGAGGAATCATTTGAGTTGCTTCTGCATGCTGTTGAGAAGCTTTCTATTGATGAATTGTATGACAGGATAACGCGTCGAAAATCTATTGAAGCACTAGGAAGGAGAAAAGATGTGCGAGCAATACCAACTTTAGTTGGTGTTTTGAAATGTACTGACAGCGAGGCTGTTATTAATGCAATTACCTCCTTGATCCGGATTGGTTGGGAGCCACTCCCTATTGATATTGATCTACTCTTAGCACTTTTGAATGGTGAGGTTACTCAGATGCGTGCAGTTGTTCAAGCTCATACCAGGCTGAAAATTAGGAACCCAAAATCGCAATCCGTTATCTATGAGCTTTGTTCTCATGAGAGTGTCTTGGTTTCTGGTGCAGCACGTGCATATCAGGCAAGGATATACGGTAGAGTTGATCTTTTAGATCCACTAGTTCCACAACTTACCGATTTGGTGGCCGGCAAAAGACGTTCGGCTGTGATTGACTTAGGTGATGCTGGTGATGAATGCAGACTTCCAGATTTGGTGCGTGCACCAGTCTCTATGTCCCTAAGGGCAAAAAGTTTCTTTGATATCGTTGATGTTAATAACTCAATTTCCACTTCAAAGAATCACTCGCTTTTAGAGCAACTTTTGACTGACAATCCTCAATATCTAAATTTCAAAGCTGAATGGCATTGTGATATGGACGCTGCCGAAATAGAGAGGAATCTGAGTCATAGGGACGAAGCGCGTCAATATGGGGCGGCATTAAGCCTAATGACTATCGATTCTAAGAGTTGTCTTGAAATTGTTGATAGTATGCAAGAAAGACTTTGGTCTGATTACGTCACACACTATTACCTTACATGCATTATTGGTTTGCGTAAATTTCACCAAAAAAGTGATTTGGTGCGAGCTGCTCTTTCAGAAACCACTCCTCAATATACAAAGTCGAGAATAGCTGCAGCTTGGGCTTGTCTTGAACTTGAACTCTACGATCAAATGGAGCTAATCTACGAACTTTCTGAATCTGCTTTTTGGAGACCACTTCGCTGGACGTGCCAACAAGTTTTAGCACGTTTGATTGAAAAACAACAGCTTGATTATCATCACTGACTAAGTTGGTAATATGATACTAGATGATCACGTTATTGTAAGCTTGCGTTGAAGACGAAGAGGCTATTTTGAAAGATGAAATTAGTTTCTAGTAGACACGTATTTTGCACTCTTTTAGTAAGCTTCGATATAATCTAGGCCTATGTCAATGTTGGCTAGGAAGGCTCTGATAATCCTTCATGTCGATTGTGATTTAGAAACCTATTTGGCTCAGAATTCCTTGACCTGTGAGCAATTCTGTCCCAAGGCCTATGACAAACCCGATCATGGCGAGGCGTCCATTCCATGTCTCGGCAAAGTCAACGAAGCCGAATCGGGATGTTGTTTGATCGGTCATGGTTCAATGAAAAGGAGAATTTGTTGTTCTGTGTATTGAGGCTTTTGATCAGCCAGCAACAGCGGAGATGCTGTGAGGTGCTTGAGGAAAGCTTGTGGGCATTGGATCAGGTTTCCCTTCCGCCAGGGCTTTGGCGCGGATATACATTTGGCTTGAAGTTGACCCAGCTGTTTCCATCGCTTTGGCAACAAGGTCCCAGTTGCGGATTTCGGTTGACATCTGAAGAATCTTGACTGAGAAGTTCATGAAACTTAAAGCTTCCTGCGGCTATCCGTGGCCTCAGCGTCCATTGAAATTGTTTTGATTGAAAAAACGACTCTGTTGATACCAATCGGCTCTGTTGATCTAGGGCATTGGACTCAAGGTTGGGCTTCACGCTGCAGTCATCTGCGATCGATTCCCAATCTTTCTGCTAACGCTGGCATTTTCATCAAATGTCTTGGTTCGTGTTTTTCAGAGGAGCGGGGGGATGCCCGCAAAGTTCTCCTCTATGCGCTCATCAGGCACCGTTGAGAATCTCTCTTTGAGTTGTTCCAGGCTTCGAATGGAATGGAACGGAACGTCTTGCAGTGCAGGCTTGCAAACTCCCCTCTTGACTTCCCCAACAAAAAAGAGCAATGGTCGCATCAAGGACCATTGCTCTTTTTTGAACAGACTTTTTATCTTTTCTCTGTTGTTTGGTCCGTTTGGATTACTGAGCAGCTGCAGCAACAGTGATGCGCTTGCGATTGCGAAGTCCGCGTCGGATCGACTCAAACTTGACAATCCCGTCGATCAACGCAAACAAGGTGTCATCCTTGCCACGACCAACATTGACGCCTGGCATCACAGAGGTGCCACGTTGGCGGATGAGAATGGAACCAGCCGTGACGGTTTCACCGCCGTAGGCCTTCACGCCGAGACGTTTGGAGTTGGAGTCGCGTCCGTTACGGGTTGAGCCTGTGCCTTTCTTGTGGGCCATGGGAAATCAAAGAGATGGAGTGAGGGAGCTGGTTGAGGGAATCAGCTGATGGCTTTGCCGCCGACGGAAATGGATTCGACCATCACTCGTGTGAGCTCCTGTCTATGACCATTCTTACGGCGTGTTTTCTTTTTGGGGCGCATTTTGTAGACGATCACTTTTTGACCGCGACGATGAGCCATCACTTTGAGTTCCACACTGGCGCCTTGGACGTAGGGTTTGCCAACGGTGGCGTCGTCACCGTTCTTGACCAGAAGCACCTTATCGAGGGTGATCTTGGCGTCGACGTCGGCATGAAGCCTGTCGAGGTCGTAATAACGGTTGGGTTGCACCCAAAATTGCTGACCAGAGGCCTCGACGATGGCGTACGAGTCTGTCTCTGGAGTGGTTTGTGAGCTGCTGCTGCTGGTTTCTGCCATGGGCTACGGGACGCGAACAGGCTCGGAGACTTAGGAGCCACCGATTTGGCCTGTGCCGCAATCGAAAGACAAACAAAGATCCTCGACCTTCATGCTCTCTTTCGTCAAGATTCATTTGAACACTTTTCGTTTTGGATGACCAGGCCGGCACTCACGATCGCGTTGTTATTGAGGTCGCCTGAGCTCGAATCAGCTTGCTGTCAGTGGTTGCCAGGCAATCGCTACACCCCGGTGGATCTAGGACTGGAGGACTCAGCGGTTGATGTTGTTTCCGCTTTGGAACAACAACGTGAGGCTGTTGATGCTGTAGTAATTGAGCAATCTCTCCTGCAAGAGCAGACACGAGAGGACTTGTTAGCTCGTGGTTTGCTCTTCCCGGCCGTTGTGGTGGGCGACTTGATGGGGCGTGTTGATTACCATCCCGAAGAAGTTCACCTGCCAGGCGATCAGGTTGAGCAGCTTGGTTACAACGTTGATGCAGCGATTTCACGCTTTCTTCGCCACGGTCAGAAAGATATTCGCCCAGAAGGGGGATCTGCTGAATCGGATCAGGTGGGCGTGCAGCCGGAGGGACGTGTTTGGAAGTTGACGAGCCGCTTGCAGGAGAGGCTTGGATACCTCGGTGTGTTTTATAAGCGAGATCCCTCGCGATTCTTGGCCAATCTTCCGCCCCATGAGCAGCGTGAGCTGCTGCAGTCGCTGCAGCGCACTTATCGAGATCTGTTGATTGGTTATTTCCGTGACCCAGCTGCTGCCAATCAGGCTTTAGAGAGTTTTGTCAATACCGCTTTTTTTGGCGACTTGCCCATTACCCAAACCGTTGAGATCCACATGACTCTGATTGACGACTTTTGGAAACAACTCAGATTTGAAGGGCATAAAGACGACTTCCTTCAGGATTACCGCCTTGCACTGTTGGATGTCATGGCTCACCTCTGTGAAATGTACCGACGCTCAGTCCCTGGAGATATTCCCTTGGTTCCTGCTGGATCTCAGCGCCGTCAGCTTCAGGATTCTGAGGTGACCTTATGAGCCCGCGCAAGACTTATATCCTCAAGCTTTATGTGGCTGGCAATACGCCGAATTCGATGCGTGCACTCAAGACGCTTCGCAATATTCTTGAAACGGAATTTAAGGGTGTCTATGCCTTGAAGGTCATTGATGTCTTGAAAAATCCTCAGCTTGCAGAAGAGGACAAAATTCTGGCAACGCCCACGTTGTCCAAAATTCTTCCCCCTCCTGTGCGTCGGATTATTGGTGACCTTTCTGATCGCGAACGAGTGCTGATCGGACTTGATCTTCTTTACGATGAGCTTATTGACAACGACCTCAGCTCTTCCCTGATGGATGCGTTGGATGTCCCGGACGTCGAGGAGGCAGATTCTTAAGTCACGGGGTGATCTAGAGGGTGCTGTGGATTTTCCTTATTAACGTTGGAGAGCAAGGTCGCGGTTATGCAGATTTCTAGCTCAAGTGGTTCCCCTCAGATGCAGGTCCAGAAGCTTCCGACTGGAATCGAGGGCTTTGATGATGTGTGCCATGGCGGCTTGCCAATTGGACGCAGCACCCTGATAAGCGGAACGTCCGGAACGGGTAAAACTGTTTTTTCCTTGCATTTCTTACACAATGGAATTGCTGATTACGATGAGCCCGGGATTTTTGTCACGTTTGAGGAGTCGCCACTCGATATTTTGCGTAATGCTGCAAGTTTTGGCTGGAACTTGCAGGAGATGGTGGAGCAAGACAAGCTTTTTATTCTTGATGCTTCACCGGATCCGGATGGTCAGGATGTGGCGGGCAGTTTCGATCTGTCTGGCCTGATCGAAAGAATTAATTACGCCATCCGAAAGTACAAAGCCAAAAGGGTGGCAATCGATTCGATTACGGCTGTCTTTCAACAGTACGACGCAGTGTTTGTTGTTCGACGGGAGATCTTCCGTCTGATTGCACGCTTGAAAGAGATCGGCGTCACCACTGTGATGACCACTGAGCGAATTGATGAATATGGGCCAATTGCGCGTTATGGCGTTGAAGAGTTTGTCTCTGACAATGTTGTGATCCTCCGCAATGTGCTTGAGGGCGAGCGCCGACGACGCACTGTTGAGATTCTCAAGTTGCGAGGCACCACCCACATGAAGGGTGAGTTTCCGTTCACGATGGGTGCCCATGGGATCAGCATCTTCCCTCTTGGGGCGATGAGGCTCACTCAGCGTTCATCCAATGTGCGTGTGAGTTCTGGCGTTCCGCGGCTCGATGAGATGTGTGGTGGCGGCTATTTCAAGGATTCAATCATCCTCGCGACCGGAGCGACGGGTACAGGAAAGACGCTATTGGTTTCAAAATTCATTGAGGACGCCTGCAGTAATAAAGAGCGAGCAATCTTGTTTGCCTATGAAGAATCACGTGCTCAATTAATGCGTAATGGCACAAGCTGGGGCATTGATTTTGAGCAGATGGAGCAAGATGGCCTTCTGAAGATTATTTGCGCATACCCTGAGTCCACTGGTCTAGAAGACCACTTGCAGATTATTAAAACTGAAATCAGTCAATTCAAGCCAACGCGAATGGCGATTGACTCCTTGTCTGCGTTGGCACGTGGTGTAAGCCGCAATGCCTTTAGGCAATTTGTGATCGCCTTAACTGGGTATGCTAAGCAAGAAGAAATTGCAGGCTTTTTTACAAATACTTCTGAAGAATTTATGGGAAGTCATTCGATCACTGACTCCCATATCTCAACGATCACTGACACAATTTTATTGCTTCAGTATGTCGAGATACGTGGTGAGATGGCTCGAGCAATCAATGTTTTCAAGATGCGTGGATCCTGGCATGATCGCGGTATTCGAGAATTCTTGATCACTGGTAATGGACCACAAATTCAGGATTCATTCTCGAATTTCGAGAGAATCATTAGCGGCGTTCCTCACCGAGTAACGATGGATGAGCGAAGTGAATTGTCGCGTATTGCCCGTGGAGTGGCTCCAGAATAGGCATTATTTGGCCTCGAAATTTCGATACTGAATTGAACAGAAATTGCGTCAATTCAGTTCGATCTCATCTTGGTCATAGCGACTTTGTCGCTCAGCTTGCAGTTTGATTTCGTCTTGGTCTGATTGGGCTAGAGGTAAGTCAAACCAAAATGTTGTTCCTACATCTGGTTCGCTTGCCATGCGAATTACGCTGCTGTGTTTCTCTAAAATGCCTCTCACGATGGAGAGACCAAGGCCAGTTCCCACTTCCGTATGGACCGCATTTTCTACGCGATAAAACCGTTCGAAAATTCGTTGTTGTTTGTCTTCGCTGATTCCATAACCCGTGTCACTCACTTCCACCCGTAATTTTGGAAGGGGTGAAATCATTTCGCATTGCGGTGCCTCAAGCGAATCTTCAGGAAGAGGTGCCATCCAGCAGCTGTCGGGCCAGGCATAGGCGCGTAACACGATGCGGCTGCCACTACGGCTGAACTTGAGAGCATTCCCAACGAGATTGTCCAGCACCTGGAGGAGCAGGTCCCAATTGCCAAGAATGTCTGGCAGATCGATCGATGCCTCCAGGTCTAGTTCCACTTGTTTGTCGGATGCATTCAGTTGATAGCTGCGCAGGGTTTGCTCTAGGCCAGGCCTGAGATCGAGTTCAGAAAACTGAACGCTGGGATGGGCTTCGAGTCTGGAAAGATCCAGTACATCGTTCACGAGTCGTGTGAGCCGATCTGTTTCATCATTGGCAACGCCGAGAAACTCTTGCTTGTCTTTCTCGCTGAGTTGATCCCCCATTTCGTAGAGGGTTTCGACGTAGCTCTTGATGTTGAACAGCGGAGTGCGCAGTTCATGGGACACGTTGCTGATGAAGCGGCTCTGGGCCGCGTTGAGCTCCACTTCGCGGGTGAGGTCCTGCATCGTCACCGCGATTCCTTTTAGATTTTCTCCGCTGGGTTCGCGTACGGCTTGGAGCACGAAACGCAGGGTGCGTGGCGGCTCCCCGATGCTGCTTCGTAAATCATTGCTGTCACGGCCTTGATTCAGGACTCCATCGAGAGGCTCATGCAGCTCAATGGCTAACAGGTCAGGGATCGCATTGAGAAAATCCTGTCCTTCAAGATTGCGTCCCTCCCAGCGAAACAAGCGTCGAGCGGTTGGATTGGCCAACACAATTTGACCTTTCTCATCCAGCAAGACCGCACCGTCCGCCATCGTTGCGATCAGCGAGGCCTGCTTGACCTGGGCAGCCTGCAACTCTTCGATGTTGGCTGCGTCGTAGTCCTGGAGCTGCGAGGCCATCGCATTAAATCCATCCAACAACTCCCCAAGTTCGCCGCCTACAGGGAGGCCGATACGGGCTTGGAAATCTCCAGCAGCAATCGAGCGAACGCCGCGGAGCAGCTCCTTGACGGGTCGGGTGATGGTCAGCGCATTGAAGACAGCCCCAAGAATCACCAGGACCCAGATTGAAATAAAGACGGCCACGGTGACCTCTCGGGTGAGGGAGGCACTGGCAAGAGCCGAGTCATTGGGATTCACTCCGAGGGCGAGAACGCCGAGATAGCGACCCTCATGAATCAAGGGCACAAAAACATTGGTGACCTGCCCTTCAGGCGTTAGATGTTGACGGACGAGGGGATTTTTAGGCCTCGATCTCAGTTCACTAGGGAGTTCGAGGCGTCGATTGAGACGTAGGTCTCCTCTGGTGTCAGCGTCATTCCCACTGATGGGAATACCGAGGTAAACAACGCCTTCTGGATCTGCAAAAAAGATGTAGCGAAGGCTGCGGCTTGAACGCCAAAACTGTTCGGCCACATTGGCCAGCTCTCGGTCGTGTCCTTCTGCCACCAGCTCTGTGACATTGCCCGCTAACAGCAGCCCTAAATCGCGGGCGTAACGGGTGTCATTCATCACCGCATCACGTTGGATGCCATTGAGCGCGAAAAAGGTGATGCTGGTCATCATCAGGCTCACCACCAGCGTGGCGATGGCCAAAAGTTTGGTCTGAAGGCTGAATTCGGCCCACCAGAGGCGGATGCCACTCCAAAGGCCCTCCTGCTCTGCTGCCGTATCAGAAGAGGCTGACCCTGCCCATGAGGACGTAGTCGAGTTCGCAGAAGCTGGTGCCGAACCGCTACTCATGGCGCATCAAAACTTAAGAAAGCTTAGGTGTGCGCACTTGATGGCCAATGTCTGTTCTGAATTGCATGCCGTCGTATCGGACCTGCATTAATCCTTCGTAGGCCTTTGCGAAGGCCTGATCGAAATCTGCTGCTTGAGCCACCATCGCCAGAACGCGGCCGCCGGAGGTCTCCAGCACCCCCTCAGTGCTGTGTCGCGTACCTGCATGAAACAACTGACGTTGGTCCGTGTTGGTTGGACTTGGGCTGAACGCAACCGCAATCGGATCGCCTTTGCGGGGGCTGACGGGATATCCCGCTGCTGCCGCCACCACGCAGGCACTGCACCGCTTCACCTGTGTGAGCGCTGGGGCATCTGCAAGACGTCCGAGCGCACAGGCCTGGAGCACTCGAGCGAGTTCAGGCCCCATGAGAGGCATCAGGGTTTGGCATTCAGGATCGCCAAACCGGCAATTGAATTCGATCACCTGTGGCCCCTCGTCAGTCAGCATGAGACCCGCATAAATCACCCCCCGGTAGAGGATTCCTCGCTTGCGTAAAGCCGCAAGGGTTGGTTCCAGAATCTGTTCGCGCGCCTGCTCTAG
>JACLAD010014654.1_pt1 | contig 18100 bp, 16 predicted proteins | sample 8027901 | NCBI WGS metagenome assembly JACLAD01 (sample SAMN15725071, study PRJNA655200) | protist metagenome | isolation source: fluorescence activated cell sorting (FACS) single amplified genomes of... | place: Spain: Blaines Bay Microbial Observatory, Mediterranean Sea | collected 2016-07-05 | reverse complement strand
GTTGCCAGACTACAACACAATGAAGAATCAATTTAGCGGTATTGACTTTGACAACGGTCAAATTGATTTCTTGCTTAGTTATAGAGGTATCGAATTAAAGGCAGCTTATCCAAACGTAGCTGGCAATCCTGGAGGGAACAAAGTCACCTTCAACATCCCGACGCTGAATAAAAACTGGTCTTACGAAGGAGCTTCACGGCAAGGAAGTTGGTCTCAATTGACAGATGCCCTAGTTCAAGAATCCGATCTGGTCAACGACCTGCTTGCACTGATGGTACAGTATACTTCAAATGACCCAGTAGCAGGGAATCCCAGCAGTTTGATGGACAACCTAGTGCGCCTGGATTTCTCAGCGGTGCTGGTGGATCTGCCGCTCGGTAATGCCTTGCAAGGTAGAGCTGCGGGAGTCGAAGCGGTGCCAATGGCAGATGCGGAAGGAATGGCCGTTGATGAATCTGATTCTTCTGTTTCTTCAGCTTCCCCAGAAGTGGCTGGCAGCGAAGAGAACGAAGAGAGCAGCACCGAAATTGACGAACGTGAGAACAAAATTGGCATTGGTCTGGGGTTCAGTTCCTATGATCAGGGGGACTCCAAGGTCAACACAATAACCATTCCCCTTTCTTACAGTTGGAATTTTGAAGGAGAGAGCAAACCCAGCCTGACCCTACGGCTACCTATCTCACAACTGGATGTTGATGGAAATACAGGAATTGCCTTCGGCTTGGGTTTGAACTATCGCCAAAACTTGACCCCCAATTGGCAGATCTCCCCAAATCTAAATTACGGAGTGACTGCCTCAGAAAGTCTGGGTTCTGGAGGAGCGCTAGCTAGCTATTCCCTGCTGAGTATCTACGATTGGACCGCTTCCTGGGGTGCAATCCGAATCGGAAACCAGGCTGGGCAATATCGCTCGATGCCGCTTTCGGTTGGAGGGACTACTTTTGATGCAGGTATTGAGAGCACGGTTCTGCGGAATGGCCTGATCTTCCAGTTCCCCACCGGCTTTATTAGAGACGGAGCCACCTTTGATCCGTACTTGCTGGATACTCGCTATTATGGGACAGAGCTCTACATCATGCAATACTACGAAGTGGGCTTCACCCTCAGTGGCTGGGTCTTCCTGTCTTCTTCGTTGACCTTCAATTACTTGGTTTCAGAGGAAGATAAGGCAAAAGGAACCAGCTTCCTATTTCGGGCCCAGTTCTAAGAGACCTTACAGTTAACAAAACCTGATTTTTTACGAGAGACGATGTCCTTTACCCTTGAACTAGGAGCAACTGCTCCTGATTTTTCTGTCGCTGGTACTGATGGTAAAAACTACAGCCTAGCTGACTTTGAATCTGCTTCCACGCTCGTGGTCTTCTTTACCTGCAACCACTGTCCATTCGTCGTTGGATCTGATGAAGTCACAAGGGCCACTGCTGAGAAATTTCAGCACAAGGGAGTGGCCTTTATTGGAATCAATTCCAACAGTGAGAAGACCAATCCCACTGATGATTTCGACCAGATGGTTTTGCGGATGAAGGAACACAACTTCCCGTGGATCTATGCGAGGGATGCTTCCCAGGAGGTTGCTTTGGCCTATGGAGCACTTCGGACACCTCACTTTTACGTCTTTGATGCGGATCGTAAGCTGGCGTACTGCGGCCGTGGAGTAGATCAACCACGCGATACTTCAAAGATGCAGGTCAATGACCTGGAAAAGGCGCTTGCAGAAGTTACGGCTGGACAATCGGTAAGTGTCCCCTTGACCAATCCGATCGGTTGTAACGTCAAGTGGTTAGATCAAGACGCGCACTGGATGCCAGCGGACGCCTGCGATTTAGTGTGAACCAGTGTTGGCTGCTCTACTAGGGAGTGACACATGACAACCAAGCCAAACGATCGCCTTTCTCTAGATGGGAAAACAGCATTGATCACAGGAGGAGCTAGTGGCATTGGTCTGGAGACCGCCAAGGTGTTTGCTCAAGCAGGAGCACAGGTCGTGATTGGCGATCGGAATGAAGCCGCTTTGCAGAAAGCTCAGGCTCAACTCAATGATCAGGGCATCTCCATCGAGATCATGTATCTGGATGTGACTAGGGAAGATTCCGTTGTAGAGGTCATGAGGAAAGTGGCAGCGTTGGGTTCCTATGAGATTCTGGTCAATTCCGCTGGAACAGGAGCCCGGATGGAAGCGACTGAGTTGCCCTTGGAGCGTTGGCAGGAAGTGCTCAACATCAACCTGACGGGGACCTTTCTTTGCTCCAGAGAAGCTGCCAAGACGATGCTCGAGCAGGGCAAGGGGAGCATTGTCAATGTGGCTTCGATCATGGGTTTGATTGGAGGTGGGGTCTATCCCAATCCTGCCTATCAGGCCAGCAAGGGGGGAGTGGTCAATCTGACACGCTCCTTAGCGCTGGATTGGGCAGCACAAGGTATTCGGGTCAATGCCGTGGCTCCTGCTTTCGTGAGAACCCCCCTGACTCAAAGTCTACTGGCAGAAGATGGGATGGAAGAAAAATTACTCGCACGAACGCCACTCGGACGGATGGTAGAAACCTACGAGGTGGCAGATGCAATTCGTTTTCTGGCTAGTGACGCAGCTGCAATGATCACGGGACACACTCTTCCTGTTGATGGCGGCTGGGTGGCCCAGTGACATTGTTTAATGACTTGACTCCGAAAAGGTATCGATGACAACCAACGCCCCACTCTCTGCTGAAGCGATTCAACAATATCAAGAAGAGGGCTACTTAATCCCAGACTGTCAGTTACCAGAATCTCGGTTAACCGATTTGATGGCTGCCGTTGATCGTGTGTTGCTGGCTAATCCCGAGGTGCGACCAGAGAAGCTGGTCAGTGTCCACATCAGTGGCTTGAACCAGGAGGGTGTGCGCGGTGATGAGGCTTTCATGGAATTGGCCAAGGATCCAGTGATCGTGGATTGTGTAGAACAGTTGATTGGCCCCGATATCATTCTGTGGGGATGTCAACTCTTCTGCAAGCCTGGCTCAGATGGCATGGAAGTGCCGATGCATCAGGATGGGGCCTATTGGCCGATCCGTCCTTTGGCGACTTGTACCGTTTGGGTTGCGTTGGATCATGTGACTGAAGAGAACGGCTGTATGCAAGTTGTTCCTGGCTCACATCGGCATCAATCGCTGACACATCAAAAAGAATCTCGAGAAGATCTTGTGCTCAATCAACGAGTGAATGATGGTCGGATTGATCCAGAAAATACAGTCAGCTTGGAGCTCGCGCCAGGGCAGTTCTCCATGCATGACGTCCACTTGGTGCATGGCTCCCATCCAAATCGCTCGGGCAAACGACGGGCTGGTCTGGCCATTCGCTACATGCCCTCCACGAGCCTGTTCAACCGAGACTTGATTGATACGGGCACTGGCTCCGGTTATCTGATTAATTTTGCGAAAAGACCCCTTTGGCTGATTCGAGGTGAGAACCGGGCAGGTAGCGATTTAAAGGTCGGTCACGCCTGAGATTCTGACAAATCTGATTCCGTCACCACGCACAGCTGTTTTTATCCGAGCCCTTACAGGCTATTCCTCGCTTTGGTTTCAGCGCTGAAATAATCCTTTTATCTTCCGTGAACCCATGAACATTGGGATCTACCTCTACGATCAGGCAGAGGTCTTGGATTTTTCAGGACCTTTTGAGGTGTTCAGTGTTGCTAACCGACTCGCAAAATTGGATTGGAATATCTGGCTCGTTGGTGCGAGTGAAAACTTGGTTGAAGCTCGTGGAGCCTTCAAGGTGATACCTCATTATTCCATCCAGAATGTGCCAGCATTGGATCTGTTGATTGTGGTCGGGGGCGTTCATCTGGAAGAAGTTCACAAGAGGGAAGTGATCGACTGGATCAGAGAGACTGCTGAGAAAGTGCAGGTGATTGCTTCGATCTGTACAGGAGCTTTCTTATTGGCGGAGGCGGGGTTGCTGGATGGCTTGGAAGTGACAACTCACTGGGAAGATATCCCGGATTTACAGAGAAATTATCCCAACGTACAGGTTCGAGAGGGTGTTCGCTGGATTGAACAAGGCAAGCTGTTCACTGCGGCAGGAATCTCCGCTGGGATAGATCTGAGCTTGGAGTTAGTCTCCAAATTCGCTGGAGAGAAGTTAGCAGAGCGAACTGCCAGGCAGATGGAGTATGCTTGGATTCAGCCCGGAACTTAAGCAGTAAGTGAAGCTGTATCTCTGCTCATGCTGACTTGATCAAAGAAAGTCGCAGTGAGATTGAGTCATTGTCTTCTTTTTCATAATCTCCATCATCTCCATCATCTCATCAGGAGTCAGTTTCGCTTTGAGTTCTTCAAAACACTGCTGATCCTTGGCGTAGGCAGGCTTAGATTTATCAATGGGATTGAATGTGATGAAGCCCGTGGCGATGCCAATTCCTACAAGTGCTGCCAATGACGATAAGATGATAACCGTTGTTTTTGTGTTTTTGTTCATAAGCTTAAATAGTGGGAAGTGACAGTAATAATTTCAACCAATATAGAGCACAAAAACAAGCAGCAGGAAAACTTAATCTTTAGGATATAGCTTATTATTCTTCACGATCATTGAGTCGACCTTACCATTCTGATCTCGTTGAAAGTAGACGGAAAACTCCCCTGCATAGATACCTTCATGATTAGGATCAACAAAATGATCAGTTCCCACCTTGGAAAGTACAACGGGCCTAGCCAGCGGCATTCCCTCTCGCATATTTAGCAAAATCAAATTCTCTCCCATTTCTGTAACGTAGTAGTGCCAGTGGTGATCATCTGAATAGAGATTTTCATATTCAGCATATAACAGGGGCCGATCAAACGATTTAGGATCAGCCAACACTCTACCGATCATTTCATATAAATTCCTTGAGATGCTTTGGGGATGGTTGAAATAAACAGGTGCCTCAACTGTATTGGAGAGGACAACGACTCCAAGTTTGTTTTGATTATCCATCACCAGTTCTGAAGCAAATCCCATCAAGCCTCCACTGTGCAGAACAAACTCTTTTTCTCGAAAATAACCAAGCCCTGTTCCACCAAGTTCCAGGGTGTTTGCAAGTAAAGCTAACGCAGTATTTAACATGGGGTGAAGTTCAATGGGCAATGGTACCCACTGAACCTTCAGCATCTCAGACAAGGTGGCTCTTGCAAGGAGTGTTTGGTCCTCCGCACTCAGTGTACGAAAATGCCAACTAATGAATTTAGCCAGATCCGTGACAGTAGAAATGAGTCCGGAAGATGGCAATCCTAAGACACTCGCCATTTCAGGAAATTCATTTTTCAATCGTTGGCCTCCAACGATTCGGCTGTAGCCAATCACCTTTGTAGTTTCCGAATCAGTGGGAAAGCGAGTGGACTCCAGTTGTAAAGGTGTGAGGATAACTTCTTGGATATACTGCTCATAAGACAATCCGGAGACGCGCTCTACAATCAATCCACCAAGATTCATTGCCAAGTTGGAGTACTTATGGATTCGATTTGGTGGGAACAACAAAGATTGTTGGGCCAATCCCTTCAAAAATTCATCAAGGACCAATGCCTGATTCTGACCTCTTTTGTCCAAGAGGAAATTGGGATTGGTGGGTAGACCCGTAGTGTGGGTCAGGATGGACTTGATAGTGATGTCTTCTACAGAATGACCATTCGTTTTGATTGCTCTCAGTTCAGGAATTATTTCAACTACAGGAGTGTCTAAGAAAATTTTCTTACGCTCTACGAGTTGCATCAAAGCAATACTCGTAAAGAGCTTTGTGATTGAAGCAATTCGATAATTGGTTGACTCAGTAGCTGGAGATTGTTTTTCGAAGTCGGAAACCCCAAATCCCTTTGCGTAAATAAGCTTTTGATTCTGAACAAGGCTGACAGAAACTCCACGTAAGGATTGATCACTCATTAGCGTATTAAGCCAGGCTTCAAAGAGTCGTATTCTTGATTGAAGCAACTCATTGGATTGAGCGTGTGTGGTTGTGATGGAAACAATAAGAACGATGATTCCAATGAGAACTGATTCCAGGGATTTTCTGATTTTTACAGTCTTTTTAAAGATTGAAATCATGATCAAAAACCTGAATGCAAATCTACTCTCAAGATCACTCTTAGATGGCAAGATTACCAATTTTCCAAATGGTAAGTTTTGAAGTTGAGAAAACCTAAAAAATCACCTCCCAGTAATGATAGTTAAAAAACCTCTCAAATCTGTTTCAGGCTGCTGCTACCGGGCTTGATTATGCACTTATTGGGTCTGAGTTTGGAATAGCCCTGGGAACAAAAAAATCAGGATCACTGGATTGCTTCCACAAGGCATGAATGATCTCACGATAGGCTTCAATCATGTTCCGATAAACAGGGGCCGTATCGGCTTTCATCTCTTCATGAAGAGCAGGGAGTGCGTGATATGGAACCATCGGAAACATGTGATGTTCCACGTGATAATTCATGTTCCAGTAGAGAAAACGAAAGATGGGGTTCATGTAAACAGTGCGCGTGTTATGGCGATGATCAAGGACATCTTCAGCCAGGCCAGCATGTTGGGTCAGACCAAAGACGATGTGTAGCCAGGTTCCATACACGCGGGGCAAGCCGATCAGCATCAATGGAAGCCAACTCTGATAGATCAGACTGGCCGCAGCAGTCAGTCCGTAGACCACGATCCAGACACGGGCCACATTGTAAACTTTGTGTCTTTCCATCTCGGGGATGTAGTCAGCCTCCTCGGCAGTCAACTGTCCAAAAGAATGTAGGACCGTCTTTGCCAGTGAGATTGGAATATCGATCAGGCCAAAGAAATTAAGGAACAGTCGAAACAGCCGAGCAGGACGACCAATGGCAATCTCAGGATCACGACCGACGATGATGGTGTCTGTGTGATGACGTGTGTGGGACCAACGCCATCCAGTGGGGCTTCGCATAATCATGAAGCAGGCGAGTTGATACACAGCTTGATTCATCCACTGGGTGCGAAATGCGGTACCATGACCGCACTCGTGCCAACGGGAATCCGAGGCACTGCCGTAAAGAATCCCATAAACAAAAAAGAAGGGCACACACCACCAGGTTCCCCAGAAATACACACCAAATCCACCTGTCAGGGTAAGCAGGCCCAACCAGATGGCTGTGTCTCGAATCGCTGGTTGATCTGAGCGACGCATCAATTCCTTCATACGTTTGCGGGGGATAGGCGTGGCGTACCAAGTTGCGGAGGCCAGTCCTTTCTCTTCCGCTTTTTGGGCTTCTGGTCCGATGAGGCTGTAATCTCGGTGGATAGTTGTACTCGCCATGGTTTCAGATCTGATAAGGATTGATTGGAGAAGAAAAGGAAGAAGGGAATGTTTGCGCAGTTATAGCGGTTCAGGGATCAGAGTGCAATGCCCTGTAGCTCACTTACTGGAGGGAAATTCCATCAATCTGAAGAAATGTGCGTTCACCAGATGAAGAAGCTAGCCTGCTTGCCCAGTACTGTAAAGGTATCTACTCGTTTACAAGGGCGTTGAGCAGCACCATAGCAAACAAGCAGCGGCAACAGGTGCTCCTCTCGAGGGCGACAGTATCTTACGTTTGGAGCGCGTTCCCAATTCCGCAGGCGTTCCCACCGCTCTGTTTCCGAGAAGTCACGATTGTTCAGAGTCTCCTTCAGCCAAGTCTCAAAAGCCAAATTCTTGGCATCTGGAATTCCTGCACCCTGCTGAAAGAAAGCCTGCATGTTGTGAAAGGAAAACCCTGAGCAGAGAATCAGTAACCCTTCCTGATCCAGAGAAGCCAGGGCCTGCCCGAGTTGCAAATGGGCCAATGGGTCAAGACTCTGCTGCAGGGAAACCTTGATGCAGGGAATGTCGGCGTTAGGATACATCAGCATCAACGGTACAAATACGCCGTGATCCAGTCCGCGGCTTTGCTCCAACTCCGCAGCGATTCCTTGTTTTCTGAGTTGCCCCTGGACGGCCTCTGCTAGCGCTGGTGAACCGGGAACTGGATAATCAAGATGATAGGACTGCTCTGGAAAGCCGTAGTAGTCGTAAAGCAGTGGAGGATTGGAGTGATGTGTAATCTGGATCACACTAGCCTCCCAGTGGGCACTGATCACCAGAATTTGTTTAGGCGCTTCCAAGTCCTGCGAGAGCTGCCGAAGATGCTGAATCAGCTCAATATGATTGGGATCGCCCAGCAAGGGTAGGGGACCTCCTCCATGAGAGAGGAAAACGACCTTAGTCATATACAGAGTCAAAGAGATGGGTGATGTTTGCGGGTCAGCTCTTCAAGAGCTTCTTGAGATTCAGCTTGGGATCGCAGAGTTCTGCTGGATTCATCGTTTTTTGGGCAGCAATCAACATTTCGGCTAGACGAATATCTTTGGCGACACTGTTTCCAGTTCCTATTCCAGCTGCAGAAACCAACTGTTCCTGATCATTCAATCCGAAATAGATCGTTACTCCATCCGGTCGGGTTCGTGGGATGACTCGTTTTGCAAAAGAAGGAAGCCCTGCCACCTGCAAACTGAGTTCAAACTGATCACTCCAGAACCATGGGATAGCGCTGAATTCCTTATTTTCCCCCAAAAGATTTTGCACGGCACACTCTGCTTGATCTCGGGCGCAACGCCACATCTCCAGGCGCATACGTTGCTGCTCATACAGAGGATGAGGAAAGGAGCAACAGTCACCTACCGCGTAAATATCTGGATCCGAGGTCTGCAGGAACGCATTGACAGAAACCCCATTCTCGATATCCAAGCCCGCTGCTTCTGCCAAGGCAACTTCAGGGACAGCACCAATTCCAGCGACAACCAAATCACCTGAAATGGACTCACCATTCTTCAATTCAATGGTGTAGCCACTTTTCGATGCCTGGATCTGATCCAATTCGATATCACATCGAATCTCTACACCCTGTCGCTTGTGTTCAGAGGCAACAACCTCCGCAACCTCGGGCGGTACAGCACGTCCAAGGATTCTTTGCGCCATCTCCAAAACAGTTACTTTACAGTCTACCTTTCGGGCACTGGCCGCCAATTCCAAGCCAATGAAACCTGCTCCAATCAGAATCAGGTGTTTGCCTGGAGCCAGCAAGCAACAAAATGCAAGGGCCTCGTCCAGATTACGCAAAACAAGAGCGTGCTCACCTCCGGTGCAGGTCAGTTTGCGAGCACTCGCTCCTGTGGCAATCAATAATTTATTGTAAGGAAAGAACTCGTCATTTTGGAGTCGCAGCCGGTGGGATTGACGGTCAATCTCAGCGACCTGGCTACTCTGTAGAAATTGGATTTGAAGTTCTTGCAGCTGCTCGGCAGAGGATAACAAGGGAGGTGGAATGCCTTCGGCGAGTAAAGTTTTGGAAAGGGGAGGGCGTTCGTAGGGTGTGTGGGGTTCCTGGCCAATCAAAACGATCTCACCATCCCAGTTGCATTCTCGCAAATGGAGGGCAGCTCGGGTGCCCGCTTCACCGGCACCAATGATCGTGAGGGACTCCATCAGACTACCTTTGCTTTACAAGCTGATAAATACGAGGCCGTCTTCTACCTTTACAGGATAAGTCTGTAGATTTACGCAAACGGGGGCTCCCAATGCGCTACCATCGGTGTAGTCAAACCTGCCGTTGTGCTTTGGGCATTCGATGACATTATCCATCACGAGGCCATCGGCCAGATGAATTTTTTCGTGAGTGCACAGACCATCGGTAGCGTAGTATTCATCATCTGGAGAACGATAGACCGCAAACGTTCGATCACCGTGATCAAAGCGAATCACATCTTCTTCTTCAATATCATCAGCAGCACAGACTTGAACCCATTCGGTCATGATGTCCTTGTATCGGTATTTATATTCTTGAATTAACGAGCATCAGCAATTGTGAATGCCTTTTGAAATGCTTCAATTGCCTCTTCGGGATCACCAGATGCGTACGCTTCCATGGCAACAGGTCCCCGGTAGCCCATTTGATAGAGAGCTTCGGCAATCTTTGGGTAATTGATTTCTCCAGTTCCAGGTTCCTTCCGACCTGGCACATCGGCAACTTGGATTTCACCGATGTAGGGCAGACATTTTCGGCACATTTCAATCAGGTTCCCTTCGCCAATCTGCACATGATACAAATCCAGATTGAGCTTCAAATTGGGGCGGTTGACTGCAGCAACCAAAGCTAGGGTGTCTTCCGCCAAAGCGAAAGGTACTCCTGGGTGGTCCACCGGCAGGTTCAGATTTTCAAGAGCAAAGACAACTCCCTCTTTGTCAGCCAGGTCTGCGACACGATTCAGTGTATCCACAGCTTTCAGCCACATCGCTCCAGTTACTGTTTCACAAGGTTGTACTGGCAATCCTCCCTCGCCCAAACCGGTTCCATGGAGGTTCAGTCGATCCACGTTGAGTCGCTTCCCAACAACAATGGTCTCTTTTGCTGTAGCAAGGAGTTCTGCTGCTCCCTCATCGTCAGCAAGACGTCCTCGCAGGTAGCCATTCATGATTGAAAAATTGGCCTTGGTTTTCTCCAGCTTGTCCAGATCATGAGCTGGCCAATTCCATAAACCCACAGCAAATCCCATTTCCGTCAACTTGCTCACACGCCACTCGATCGGCTTATCTTGCCAGAGCATTTCGGCACAGACTGCCAGTGGGAATTGATAGGGCATGTTTTTTTCCTTTGATTGGATTTTGTAGAAACTGAATGAAGGAATCGTTTCAGTCAAACTTTTCTCACACGCTGGACTGACTGAGAGAGTACGAAATGCTGAGTTGGATTCTGGAAGATGTGAACTGAGATTGGTTTCTTGGGGTTGTGAAGCTGGCTTCTTTAATGCCGAATCAATTAGGGAGACGCTGGCCTCAACCCGGATCGAACCAAGGATTCCCAACACTGAATCGGTGATGAATTGAGAATCGTCTCTAGATCAGTTCTTAATTCAATGATGGAGGTGGAAGGAGCTTCCTCATCAATTCTCAAGTGGGCAAGTCGGCTGAGTGCATCCATTGCGAAACCAACAGAAATCACATTCTGGTCTTCTCTGATGATTTTCTTAAGTTCCTCTAGTAAAGAGTCTAGATTTTCACCGAGTACTTCCTCTCCGTGAGAGCAGAGCATCACCAGCGCCCATAGGACATTCTCACGAACTGTCGAGCGGACTGGTTCAAATCTCTCAATCCCAAAATCAATTCCCATTCCCTCACAGACATCACACTCATCTGTTGGTCTTACGAACTTGATGTTTCTCTTTTGTACCCGATCCATGGAGAGCCGATTCTCTTCCTGCTGAAGACTTTGGATGAGAACCTCGATACATTTTGGAATCCACTCTAGTCCTTGCCCCGATGCAATCGTACGTCTACCGAGACACCCCAAGGAACCCGCAGCGACAGAACGCACATATTTGGACGCATCCTCCAGTAAACATCCCTTGACCGCATCAAAGATTTCTTGGTTCAGGGTACTCACTTCACCCAATCCGTAGACACCTGCCTTCCGCAGCCATTTAATTGGTGATTTGATCGCCTCTAAAAATACATCTTCGGCGGCAGTACCCAGTGCGACAAGTCCATAGGTTCCGGCTCTTCTGACACTTTCACGCTCATTCAAAAGTGCTTTCCGCAGTAGTTCCTTGGCAAGTACCTGATCCCTGATTGCTGCAAGTTCGTAAGCAGCACCAATTCGGATGGGTTCCTTTTCATCTCCTTTTTCCAGCATCTGCTCGAAGAGTTGTAAGGGCTCTTTTTTCAGATATTCATTAGATTGGTTCGTACCGTCGATTCTTGGCGATGGTGGTTTGCCAGTTTCCAGCCAATGCTTGTGGTAACGCCAGATGCTCTTGATTCCAGAACTCACCTCAGTCAGATCAAAGCCTGTGAGAGGATCCACGCTCTCCTTACACCAGTCCACCTCTCCTGAGTCCGTCCCCGAGGGTTCATTTGTGCGATAAATCCAAAATCTCCACATAAACCTTGGATTTGCTGTCCATTGACGCCAATCATCTCTTCGATGATTCCCACGATGGAAAGTGTTGTGAGAATAGAGAAGGACACTCCCGGCCCGCAGTGGGGCAACTTCAAAGACACTGGTCAGTGGCCAGTTTAGTCCTGAAACGGCTTCCATCATTCTACGGTCGTGCTTGGTTTTGCGCTGAATGATGTCTTCAAAAGTGTATTTGGAGTCAGGCCCACTAACGGGTATGCTCTCCAAGCCCTCGATTAAGTAACCAAAGTCAATGTGGTCAGCTCCTGCAAAGTTGTCGTGGTTCTCCTCGTGGTTGAAAGTCCAGTAGTGGCTGAACGGTACAATCGCTGTTGGTCCCATCTCTGATGAAACATCTTGTGGGTAGTAGAGCATCTCAATTTGGATCGCTTGGTGATGTCTCTGTTTGCGAGCATTATAAGGAGCATTATCGTCTTTGTGCCAGTGTTGGTCACGAGCCCCGCTGATGAAAGGAGCATTATGAATGAAAGGCACAATCGCCCAGTTTTTGCCGACAAGTCGATCACAGGCATTGATCAATCCAGGTGCGCTCAAAATATCAAAAATCTCTGGAATCACTTCAGGAGTAATTCGTAGCTGATCCTGAACTGCTTTCTTTTCCTTTTTGTAAATACGTTGATGGATTTCAGAAGAGACTCCTAGACTTTCTGGACAAAGAACGGCAACCCCTCTACTCGCAAACTCTTGAACGAGATTTTTTGATGTACTGTAGATGATTGATTCAGTGGTCAGGTGTTTAGAAATCAATTTATGCAACCTTTGATTATAGTGTGACGATAACTTATGATTTGTAAAAATAAATAAATGTATGTATATTTGTATTTATTGATTTGTTAATAAATGTTGGCTACTATAAGTCTGAATATTACAGCAATATGCTCTGACACAGAAGCTAAGCCGATACAACTTTTCTATCACTGATGCACTTCACAAACTCAGTCAGTGAGACAATTTGTGGGAAATGTTGACCAGCGTGGATATTTCCTACATCAGGCTTGTATTCGTTCACCCTCACCATGAGAGGTCTGTATGGCACCTGCTGATTTTCGTCGTTGGAAGAGAATTTTGGTTTGGAGCGTTCTGACTGGTAGCACGGTGTGGTTATTGAGCTTGGTTAGTTTCTGGAAACCCGAACTCTTCTCCTCTATATACAGTATCGTTGGACTCTAGTCATTAAAGTTGCTTCGGAAGGCTTGCTGAGACACTTTCCTTCCGCATCGTCACGTATTCAGAAATATCTTTTCGATCTGTGTGCGTGATTGTCCAACATTAGTAATCCCACCTTGTCAATAATGACCTTTGTTTGACCCAAATAAATTTGCTTAATATCCGTATTTTTAATAACTTCGGGTGTTGTGTCTTATGCGAATAGATTATTCAGCAACAAGGAGTCATATGCAGAAACAGGAACGTTTAGATCCAGGATGGGCTTGGACAAAGAAATATAATATAGGTGCCGGCGTAAAGGTTGGGGACACTATCTATGCATCTGGCTTAGTGGCCCTAGACAGTGAGGGGAATGTGATTGGCGAGGACGTTTACACCCAATCTAGTCAGGTTTTCAAAAATATTGAGAGTCTGCTAGCTGTTGCTGGAGCAACAATGGCTGATGTAATCAAGATCAACACATTCCTGACTGATATGTCTCAATACGGCGAGTTTAGTAGAGCGCGCAATGAAGCTTTTCCAGCCGGTGTGCCAGCTAGTGCTTCCTACTCCACTCCTGCACTGGTCCTTCCTTCTTTGTTAGTTGAGGTTGAAGCCATTGCGATTATCGGTAGCGGTAGTTGAATCTTGCGGGCCTTCCTTAAGCCTAATGGGGATCCTAATTACTAGGATCCCACTTTTTCTCTCTTGGCAGAACATATTCCTAAAATTCCCACTAATTAAGTCTGATTTCAGAGATGAATTTAGACTTTACTGTGCAGTCATTCCTGTGATTCGCTATTTTTCAGAATCTAAGATCATAGTAAATTCAAATCGAATTTTTGATTCACTATCTCGTTTTTACTCTAACAAGAATTGACTATGACTACCGCCCAATTTGGACCTGGTGAGAAAACTCGGAACTTTTTTGGCTTCAAGGCGTTTTTTAGTGGTTTAGCCAAGCAAGGTACTTCAACACTGACAGTGCTGTTTGTTTTATTCATGGCACACTCTATCCACCTCCTCTGGGCATTGTTCTCAAAGTTTTTCTGAATTCAGATCAAAACCTCTGCAAGAGCCTGACTTAGATTTGTGGCTATTTGAAAACATGATCTCAAGTTCCCCAAAATCTCTCAATCCCCTTGAGTCGATCCCAAAATAAACTCTTACAGTCCGTTTGCTCCAGTTGAATACCAACAATGTTTGGAGACCGTGAGTTTACCGGCTGTGAGTGAACGAGATATTTGAAGTAGCAGAACACTTTCCCTTATCTTATGCCCTTCCCATTTCCTCTCCCCTTTGATGGAAAGCCACACCGCTGGACAATGGGGTTACGTCCGCTTGCTTCAGCAGACTGGCTCTGGCTAGATGGCCGCTACGATAAAGAGGTTGCGCTGAGGAGAGAACTTCTCGATCAGCGTCGAGATGAAGTGTTTCAGGCCTGCCCTGAAGCACAGGCTGCCAGCACGGAAATATTCGAACTGGTTCTCACATTTCTTGAAACACAGCATCCGGAGCGCTTTCAACAGATTCAGGAAGACAAGAGTCTGGCTCCTGGGCAAACAACTTTTGAAATGGCCGTTAGAACAATGCATCCGCTGGAATTGGCTGCGCGGTTGGTACAGGAAGATCTCTGCGTAATGCAGGCAGTTCCGGAGGGTGCCGAGGATTCCAGAGAGTATCGCCTGACCGCAGCGGCGCTTTGCTTTCCTACTCGCTGGAATCTACAAGAGAAGATTGGGCGCCCGATGTCCGAAATCCATGATCCAGTGCCGGGATATCGGGAGCAGATCAACGCCCCAGTGAATCAGTTTATGCGCCGTCTGACACCAGAGAAGCCGATGTGGCGTGTCAACTGGAGCTTGAATGAGGACCCAACACTCTTTCAGCCGGGAGGTCATGGAGTTTTAGAAGCTGCACCCCACCTCACCTCAGAAAATGCTGGAACAGAAGTGTTCTTGCGCTTGGAACGCCAGACACTCCGCAAGCTTCCCAAGACAGGTGCCATTCTCTTTACCATCCGGATCCTCCAGTGCCCACTGGCGGAACTGAAGGATTCAGAAGCTTACCAGTTGGCTCAAACACTACGTCACTGGCCCGAAGATCTTCAGATCTACAAGTCTTTTGCGGTGTATGGACCAGCGGTGCTGAGCTACCTGGACGGGAGGGCTTGATTCTAGAGCGGAGCTCAATGGAGTACATTGCATATAAGCTGTGAGGCAGGAACAGATCTGGATTTAGATTAGATCTTTCATATTGTTGAGCATAAAGTCCTCAGTGGATGACCATTTTTCTTGAGCAAATTTGAGAAAAAATGAGCATAGAATTTTCTGGAGTCTCATTCTTTGCATGATTTCACAATACGGAATGGATGAACCCGTTTTCTTCGTGTAGCGCAAATATTTTTTGAGATACTGAACTGGTTGGTATCTTAAGAATCTACTTCATTATGGTAATTTTCTGGAATCGCAGAGTTGCATTCAAACTAACCAACAAATCCCGATGTGTGAAGCAGTGATGCCGTCGCCAAGCTTAATAGCAACACCAGACAAAAGGTTTTGTAGTAACGCTCCATACTCGGTCGAAAGATAAACTGTCCCAATAAAACACCAGCTGTGACGGGTATAGTCATAGCCAAGCCACGTTTGATAGCCAGCCAGTCCATCACTCCCAAAGTCAAAAGCCATACTAGGACAACAACCGAAGACAGCATTACATAAAAGATTAGCGTGGCCCGCATGACTGGTGCAGGTCGGTCTTGGCTTAGTACGTAAAGCGCCACCACCATCCCACCCAGTGAGGCGATTCCTGTTGCAAATCCTGCCAAGACACCAGAGCCCAGTAAACCGGGCTTACTGGCTAGTGCTTGGATACGGATACGCGCCAATTGCAAACTCGCAAGCATGATGATCATCAACAAGGCAACGAGACGCGAGTCATGCTCAGACAACCAGCCCGTCACGGTCAGGCCAATCGGCATGCCAAACAGAACGCCAGCAATCAAACCCAGGGCCATACTCCGATCTGCTTCTTTCCAGCCACCACGCACCAAAATCGCAGAGGCAACGGTCTCCATTACCCAGCAAACGGGGAGTAGTGCAATGGGAGGTAGGAGTAGCACGGACAATGACATGAACAGTGCTGAGAGCGCAAAGCCAGAAAACCCTCGAACTAACCCGGCACAAAAGGCAACAGCTGCTAAGAAGCCAACTTCATTGATGGTTAAGGAGAACGCATCAAGCATTCTGTGATCTTTCTGGAATCAGTACGATCCAAAACTACTAGCTCCCTTTTTAGCCAGGCTAGCATTTCTCAGATTAATCCTTTGCAAATCAAAGAAATCGGTTCATAGCACTCACCGCACAATCATGATTTTTTGCTGATCCAGAGATAAGCACCAATGGTCACTAACCCCAGCAGTAAAAAGATCCAGCCCAGTGGGATCAGGGCAAACGGCTCAGTGAGCAACCCTTTCGTGTCTACCGATGCTCCGATCAAGTGATATCCAAACAAACAACCACCACTCAAAATAAAAAATACCAACGACAGTCCAAGATAGTTTTCCTTGCTCATGATAAGTGCCGTGCGACTTTGGCCCTACCTTCCAGCCAAAAAATTGATTTTCAAACCCAATCTGGGTAAGTGAAAGAGGAAAATCTCAAGCAAGAGAGTGAATTAGTGAGCCTTGTCTAGAATCCGTTTGACTTCGGCCAATTCGTAGTTCAGTGCAGTGTATCGGGTCAACGTGCCTACTGTCCGAACAGCTTGGTCGATAGCCTCTGGTGTGCCAATCAGCACAAACAACTCTTTGCCTCTCGTCATAGCGGTGTAGAGTAGATTGCGTTGCAGCATGAGGTAGTGGTGGTGGGTTAATGGAAGCAAGACAGCTGCATATTCACTTCCTTGGGATTTGTGCACAGAGATCGCGTAGGCGAGTTGCAGTTGGTCCAATTCACTGGCGGTGTAGGGAATGATCGCTTGTTCAAATTCCACCCTGAGTTCTCGAGTCTCGGTGTTCACCTCTCGGATTTGGCCAGTATCTCCATTGAAGACTTCCTTATCGTAGTTATTAACCTGCTGCATCACCTTGTCGCCGACTCGAAACTGCCACTGCTTAAATTCAACCCCTTCCCCACTTGGATTGAAAACCTCTTGCAGGCGTTGATTGAGATGAATGGATCCTGTTAATCCACGATGCATGGGAGTGAGTACTTGAACCTGATTCAGGGGATCAAAACCAAAACGCTCGGGAATCCGTTCGGTACACACACGGAGTAGCTTATCAACAATCCGCTGCGGATCACCTTCCTGCATAAAGTAGAAATCTCTCAGTTCGCTTGAATTCAGAGGACCCTCCAAATCTGGAAGCTCCCCTTTGCGGACTCGGTGGGCGTTGAGAGTGATCAAGCTATCCTGTGCTTGTCGAAAGATCGTCTCCAACCGCACTACTGGTATCTGTTGTGAAGCAATCAGGTCCTGAAGAATCGCTCCTGCACCAACGGATGGTAATTGATCCACATCACCAACCAAGATCAGCCGGGAAGGAGAAGGAATCGCTTCCAACAATGCATCCATCAGCAAGGTGTCAATCATCGATGTCTCATCAATGATCAACAGTTCATACTCCAGCGGATTGTCCTGATTTCGCTGGAATCCTTGATTACCAGCTTCCAATAGACGGTGAATGGTTGAGGCAGAGTGTCCCGTGGCTTCTGAGAGCCGTTTGGCAGCCCTTCCTGTGGGAGCTGCCAGTGCCGTTTCTGGAATTTGTGGGAGCATCAACTCCAGGATGAAGCGAACAATCGTTGTCTTTCCGGTACCTGGGCCACCGGTGAGGATCAGTACCTTGTGTTGCAGGGCTGCCTTTATTGCCTGATGCTGGACCGAGTCCAGGCGCAAGTCGAGCCGTTCCTGGCATGCGTCAAGGAGTTCTGCAGAAGGACCAAAGTTGGTCAGCGCAGGGCTCTCCAGCAAGCGAAACAGGTTTTCTGCAATACTCTGTTCTG
>JACLAD010008960.1_pt1 | contig 18108 bp, 18 predicted proteins | sample 8027901 | NCBI WGS metagenome assembly JACLAD01 (sample SAMN15725071, study PRJNA655200) | protist metagenome | isolation source: fluorescence activated cell sorting (FACS) single amplified genomes of... | place: Spain: Blaines Bay Microbial Observatory, Mediterranean Sea | collected 2016-07-05 | reverse complement strand
CAATTTTTTTTAATGAACTTATTCCTACACTTATATTATTTAGGGTAGAATAGTCAAAACTATATAAAAAAATATTTGTAGGGTTGTCTAATATTGCCCTAATTTTTTTTGGTAAGTAATAATAAACTAAATGTGAAAAACCTATTTTACAAGAAACAATATTTGTTTTGGGTAGATTAAATCGAAAACCTACACCTTTTAAAAATAAATGTTTCGTAAAACCAAAAAGTAAACCCTGAAAAATATTTTGAATATTACTCAAAATTTGGCGATTATTTTTTAACAAAGATTTTTCAATATATATAAAATTCTTACCTTTAAATTCAAAAAAAGATATATCTGAAATATTTGTTATTGGATATTGAATACACCCTAAAGGGCCTTCAAAAACCAAACTATCTTTTTGTTTTGAATAAGAAACTTTTAATAATTTAGAATAACAAATAAACATAAATTAAACAATATATAATAAAACTTTCCCACCACATTTTTGTTTTATAGCCTCCATCGAGCTCATTAAGCCTTTAGATGTACTAATAATAAATATACCATTATTATAGACAGTTAAATATAATAGGTCTAAATAAGAACAATGTACTTCTTGACTAGGGCGAGACACTAATTTTAAATTTTGAATAACTGACATATTATTTATATTATATTTTAAATTGACAGTAATTTGATTTTGTATTCGTAAATGATAACTTCGAAAATATCCTTCTTTATATAATAAATCAATTACTTGTATAAGAAAATTAGATTTTATTAAACTTACAGAACTTAATTTTGAAGTATAACCATTTTTTATTCATGATATTGAATCTGCTAAAAGATTATTTACCATACTACTACTTACCAACTAGATTTTGTAAAACCTGTTAATAAACCTTTATGAACTAATTTTCAAAAAGTCATACGAGATAACTTAAAATCTGAAAGTATCCCGCGTGTCCGATTTGTAATAATACAAGTATTATTAATTTTACATACCGAGCCTTTTGATTTTGCTAGTTCATAATGTAATAATTGCCGAATGTTGATAGGTATTGATTTATTTTTTAAACTATTTTTCAATAATAAATTTCGACCTTCACATTCTAAAACTGATTGTCGTTTATGAGAATCTCTTAATGTTATTTTTTTAATAACTTAATTATTATAATTTACAAATTTTTTATAATTTATAAATTTTTTTATTATAATATAACCATTTTTTAAAACAATATATGTTTTTTTAGGTCTAATTTTATTTTTCATAAAATATTAAGATACTATAGAATTATTTTGCCATGGGCTTTGAAATTTAAAAGATCGAAAGTCTTGCATTAATTCTGTAGGTTCTGAAACAACAATTTTGTTTGTTTCATCATAACGTACTGATATAAAACCATTTAAAGGGAAATCTTTACGTAAAGGATAACTTTCAAAACTATAATCTGTTAAAATACGACGTAGGTCTGAATGGTTTAAAAAATAAACTCCAAACAAATCCCAAACTTCTCGTTCTAACCAATTTGCACACGAATATATTGAACTTATACTTTGAACTTTTACAGTTTCATCCACATAAGTTTTTACACGAATACGTGTATTATATTTTAAACTTAGTAAAATATATACAATTTCAAATCGTTTTTTATTTTCAATATAATCTACCGCAGTTAGATCTGACAGTATTTTGAACTGTGATGACATATGATTACATAGAAAAAAAATTACTTTAAAAACTGAATGAGAAAAAACTACTAAAGTTAATTCATTATTCGAAAAAATTATTGTATTTATTGAAGAAGGTATTTTTTTAATTAAAGATATTCCATAATTGATATCTAAATAATTTTTCATAGAAGATATACTCCCATGATTGGACTCGAACCAATAACCTGACGGTTAACAGCCGTCCGCTCTACCATTGAGCTACATGAGATAAATTGGAGTAATAGGATTCGAACCTATGATGTCGATATCAAAAACCGATGCCTTAACCACTTGGCTATACCCCAGACTTTATAAATTTTTATATTTAAATTGGATACTTACATCAGACTTAATAAACTTAATCAGGAATGATTGTAATAATTGAACATTAATAAAACTTTTATTTGTATCCAAAACTATCATTTTTCACCAAATACGTAATTCAAATTGCTCTTTTGATTTACTAAAAACATGAGGTGACCTATTTATAGTATATTTTTTAATACTAAGAGGTAAATTTATTATACTTTTTTTATTAAATGAAAAATTTAATAAAAATTTTTGAACAAATTTAACAACATTATTTAAACTATTAATATTATAACTTTTTAAAAGAATATAAACCATTTTTAAAGATTGTTCATGGGTGGATTTGAACCACCGACCAAAAGATTTTCAGTCTTCTACTCTGACCACTGAGCTACATGAACAAAGAATTTATATGAATAAGTATAAACTTAATTTCTGGCTAAATATAATAACAATATTCAAGAATAAAAATAAGAACACAATAAAGAACGACGTTGTACTTAAAACTAAAGATTTAGAAAAATCTATAGATGAAACTTGTAAAAACCCAGGATTATTTGATGTATCAAAAAATATTATTTTAATAAAACGGATATAATAAAAAGCACTAATTATACTAAATAAAATACCAATAATTACTAATATATTTAATGAACCTTCTAAAGCAGCAAAAAAAATATAAGCTTTAGAGAAAAAACCTGCTAAAGGAGGTATACCAGACATAGAAAACATATTAATTAAGAAAAAATAACCCAAAACTGGATTACTTTGAATTAAACCTTGTAGATCTGTAATGTATTTTAATCTTTTATGGTTTTTATCTTGAATTTCCAATGATAAAACTATGGACCAAACATTTAAAGCCATCACAGTATATAAAATAAGATAAAATAAAAGACTTTGTATTCCTTCGATTGTACCCACTGATAAACCTAATAATAAAAAACCTACATGGCTAATAGAACTATACGCTAAAAACCTTTTAATTTTATATTGATTTAACGTAGCTAAAGTACCAATTACTATAGATAATAATGCACAAATTAAACAAATAAATTGCCATAAAAAAATTATATCGTAAAAAATAAAGAAACATATTTTTATTAGCATAATAAATACACCAATTTTTGGAACTGAGGCAAATAACATAGACACTGGTGTAGGAGCTCCTTCATAAACATCAGGCGCCCACATATGAAAAGGTACAGCAGTTAATTTAAACAGTAACCCTACTAATATAAATATTATACCTAAAACTAAACGATTTTCTAGACTATTTACAAAAAAATTTAAACCATCTAAGCTTGTTAAACAATTAAAACCAATAAATAATTTAGACAAATTTTCAAAATTTGTAGTACCTGCTAAACCGTATATTAATGAAATACCAAATAATAATAGACCTGAAGAAAAAGCACCTATAATGAAATATTTTAAACCAGATTCTACCGAGAAAGCTGAATCTTTTTTAATAGAAGCCAATATGTAAAACGATAGACTTTGAACTTCTAAAGCAAAATACATAGAAACTAAATCATAAGATGATACGAAAAACATTAAGCCAATAGTAGAAAACATTAATAAAATAACATACTCAAAGTAATTTATATTTTCTTTTTTAAAGTATTGGAGTGATGATAAAATACAACAAAACGTACTAAAAACTAAGAACATTTTCATAATTGAAACAAAAGAATCTATTACTAATAAATTATTAAAAATAATTATATTAGTAAAATTATTATTCATTAACAACACAAACACAAAAAAGTATATAATGATTAATAACATATTAAACTCGTTCAGTAGCTTTGAATATTTAAAATTCTTATTATTTATTAGAAAAGTACCTATAACTAATAAAAATAAAACAACAAAAATTAAAAACCCTTCTGGAACTAAAACTTTAAAATGATTATTGAATAAATAATCAAAATCTTGCATAACTAAGATTAATTAAAAACTGTAAAAACTTTTAATAGATGTAACTTATTAATTAAAACTTCAGGATAGATACCTAGAAAAATTGTTAAAAAGATTAATGGTAAAAATATAAAAAATTCCCGACGACTTATATCTGAAAAACCTCGAATATGCTGAATTTTTAAATTACCATATGCTATACGATTAAATAACCATAATGAGTAAGCACCACTTAATACAATACCAGTAGATGATAATAAAGCTATTAAAAAATTATCTTGAAATATACCCACAAATAGCATTAACTCACCAACAAAATTACACGTTCCTGGTAAAGCCGCATTTGCGAAAGTGAACATCAAGAAAATCGGAATAAATAAAGGCATTACCTGTACTAAACCTCCATAATATTTTAATAAACGTGTATGGTGACGATCATAAAAAACACCAACACCTAAAAATAAAGCACTAGAAACTACACCATGACTAATCATTTGAATTAAACTTCCTTGAACACCTTGAATATTTAAACTAAATAAACCTAACATAATTAAATTCATATGGGCAATAGATGCATACGCAATAATACGTTTTAAATCTGTTTGACGAATAGCTGTTAAAGAGGTATATATAATACTAATAGTAGCTATTGTATAAACTAAAGGTGTAAAGTATAATGAAGCTTCTGGAAATAAAGGTAAAGAAAAACGAATAAAACCATAACTTCCTAATTTTAATAGAATACCAGCTAATATAACTGAACCTGTTGTTGGAGCTTCCACATGAGCTTCAGGTAACCAGATATGAACAGGTATCATTGGTATTTTCGCTGCAAAAGATAAGAAGAAAGCAAACCATAATAATTTTTGTTTATTTATACTAAAGTCTGAACTTAATAATAATTGGTAATCAGTAGAACCTACTTGGAAGTAAATTACTAAAATAGCAATTAACATTAACACTGACCCTCCTAAAGTATAAAAAAATAATAAGTAAGCTGCACGTATTTTTCTACGACGTGAACCCCAAATACCTATAATTAAAAACATTGGAATTAAAATACTTTCAAAAAAAATATAAAATAATAATAAATCTAATGTACAAAAAACTATAATTAATAAACTTTCCATCATTAAAAATAAAATCATATAATCTTTTAAATTTGTTTTAATATTTTTCCAACTATTCAAAATACATATTGGAAAAATTAAAGTAGTTAATAAAATAAAGATTAATGAAATACCATCTACACCTATAAAAAAGTGAATATTTAACGAAGATAACCATGAAAATTTTGAAACAAATTGGAACTTCGAGACAAATATATCAAATTCTAACCATAAAACAGCAGATAGTATAAAATTAATTAATGAGGAATATAATGCAATATTACGAATAAGAATAATATTTTCTCATGAAACAAATAAAATAGAAAATGCTCCCAGAAATGGGACTAGAATTAATAGCTCTAACATTATAATATTTAATTGAGTACATTGGGAGTCGAACCCAAAACCTTTAGGTTAAAAGCCCACTGCTCTACCATTGAGCTATGTACCCAAAATAAAATCTATTTAATACACTTTAAAGTTTCTAAAAATTTAAAATTCATAAATAATTGTAATGAATTCATTACATTAATTATGGAATTGTTTTTATTTTTAAATTTAGTTAATAGAGATAACTTATTTCGAAAATAAATAGTACCTTGAAATAAGAAATTTACAACGATAAAATTTTTTTGAATAAATTTAAATATAAAATTAAATTGTTTTTCATTTAATGAATCTAAATCTTTACGATAGATAATAAATAAATTACCCTTAAGTGACTCTAAAAAGTCCACTTTTTTAAATAATAAATTCAAATAATTATTTTTTAAAACTTTTAAATGAAAACCATCTTTTAATAAAATTGTTCTATAGTTTTTCAATTTAACCATAGCAGAAGGTTTTAACATACAAAAAAAAATAATCTCGTTATTTTTGAATATATTTAAGTATGAATTAAAGAAATATAAGTTTTTTAAAATTCACATATTTTTTTAAAGGGCGAATAATGGGACTTGAACCCATATAAAACAGATCCACAAACTGTTACTTTACCTATTAAGCTATATCCGCCTTAATGTAAAAATGACAGGAGAGGGAATCGAACCCTCGACATTAGGGTTATGATTCCTATATTCTACCAACTGAATTATCCTGTCTAATATTAAATAGAAGGTTAGAGACGGATTTGAACCATCATCCAAGGATTTGCAGTCCCATGCATTACCATTATGCTATCCAACCATAGAATCATAACGCCTTGCAGGAATCGAACCTGCATAAAACAACTTAGAAGGTTGATACTTTATCCAATTAAGCTAAAGACGCTCTAACATCTTTATAATATAAAAATTTAAAACATGGGGAGAACTGGATTCGAACCAGTGTAGAGATTTACCTCAATAGATTTACAGTCTATCACTTTTAACCACTCGGTCACCTCCCCTTTTATATAAAATCGGAGTAACATGATTCGAACATGTGACCTTCTATTCCCAAAACAGATGCACTACCACTGTGCCATACTCCGAAAACGTCTAACAGGAGTCGAACCTGTAACCCCCAGATCCGAAGTCCGATGCTCTTCCAATTAAGCTATAGACGCTTTGAGTTATAAGAAATTAGAAGATAAAGATATAATCTTAAATTTTTTATACTTTTTTAATTCTTTTGAAATTGAACCAAAGATACGTGTACCAATAGGTTTAAATGATTTATCTAATAGAATAACACTATTACGATTAAAATTAAAAAAGAAACCACCTGAACGCTTTGTTTTTCATTTTAATTTTATAATTAAACCTAAACAAATGTCTTTTCTCTTAATTTTTAAATTACCTTTTTTTCATAAAGTTTTAACAGCAACAACAACAAAATCATTTACAGATCCTGCCCCACGCTTGTGTTTACCCAAAACTTTAATACATTGAACTGTTTTTGCACCTGAATTATCAGACACATTTAAAATTGATAAAGGTTGTACCATTAATAATTTGTAATTTGATATAAATTTAATAAAAGTAAATTATTAAAACGTGACTTTTTAGATAACTTAATAGATACTTTTAAATTATTTAGATTCATAAATTTATCAAAATCTTCCTCAATCTCAAAGAAAATGCTTAAATCTTTAATCAAAAAAGAAAATGAATTAAACTTGTTTAAATAATCTGATGGTAAAAAAGTGTAATTTCACGTTTTTAAAATATTCAAATAAAATAATTTTTCTAAAAAATCAATTGCTTCAAACTTATTAAGATTTAGATCACAACCAATGGGTTTTGATTTAAATTTAGAATAATTTAATTCACCCTGTTTACCTGCACTAATGAAAAACATAAAAAGTAAAGAACGTAAAATTATAGAATTTGAAACATTTTTAGAAAAATCTAAATTTAAAGAAACTTTTTCTATTTTAGGGATTTCATTTACATTTTTTACTAATAAAGTTTTTGAAATGAAATCCCGTTTAATTTGATTTAAATAATAAAGCTTATAACGTTGATGTATCATAAAGTTTTCTATTACAAAGTTTATCTAAAAACGCATTAAAGAAAAATATGATAATATATCTTTTCGAACTCTATAAAAAGAAACTAAAATACCTAGACCTATAGAAGATTCTGCAGCACCTATAGTTAGAAAGAATAAAGCAAAAATTTGACCTAAAATATCATCTAAAAATTTGGAATAAATTATAAAATTGAAATTTATACTTAATAACATCATTTCAATACAAATAAAAGTTATAATAATATTATTACGGTTTATAATTATACCAATTAATGAAACTATAAATAAATTTATTGCAATGAACAAGAATTTAGAAATACATAATTCCATATTTAAAAAATATAACTAATATTTGGTAGACTATCGAATGAAATAAGAATACCTGAAACCAAAAAAACCCAACCTAAAGTAATTGGAACAAAGACTTTCCAACCTAATTGCATTAATTGATCAAATCTATAACGTGGCAACACTGCACGTATTATAACAAAAATTAATGTTAAGAAAACAATTTTAAGACCGAACCAAATCGGGCCTGGAATAAAACTTAAAAAAGAAAATAATGGTAACCAACCACCTAAAAAAAGTAGTGAAATAACTCCACACATTAATAAGATATTACCATACTCTCCAAGAAAAAAAAGAGCAAAACCCATCGCAGAGTATTCTACATTATAACCAGAAACTAACTCAGCTTCTGCTTCTGGCAAATCGAATGGATGACGGGCTGTTTCTGCTAATGCAGATACAAAAAAAATTAAAAACATAGGGAATAAAGGTATAATATACCAAACACTTTCTTGAGCTAAAACAACTGATGTTAGATTTAGAGAACCTACACATAAGAATACTGTAATAATAGTAAACCCCATTGCTACTTCATATGAAATCATTTGAGCTGCAGAACGTAAAGCACCTAAAAAAGCATATTTAGAATTACTTGACCAACCAGCCATAATGATACTATAAACACCCAGCGAAGAAACTGCGAAAAAATATAAAATTCCTAAATTGATATTAGCTATTACTGAACCCATAGAAAAAGGAATAATAACCCACCCCATTAAACCTACAATAAATGTAAATATCGGCGATAATACAAAAATTAATGGATTACTACTACTTGGAATAATAGTTTCTTTTAATATTAACTTAAAACCATCAGCTACAGATTGTAATAAACCATATAAACCTACAACATTAGGCCCTCGACGACGTTGTACTGAACCTAATATTTTACGTTCAAATAAAACAAAGAACGCAACAGCAATTAATAATAGTAAAATTAATACAATACTTTTAATTAATGAACATAAAACAAAATTCAAATTTATCATTAAAAATTACTTTTTTTTAAATTTTGAGAACATTGATACATAGTTTTAGAAGACCTTGTTATGTTATCACGTATGTAAAAATTCTTAATAGAAGGTTTTAATACACAATTGGTTACTTCTTCTGTGTTTAAAAATTTAGAAAAATTATTTAAATTAAAAACACCATAATTACTTAAAATTCCAGATGATTTTTTTAAAAAGTTATGCTCTGAAACAAATGCATCATATAAACCATTAATGTTTTTAATTTTAGAGAATTTATGGTTTGGATTTAAATAATCGAAAAAACCTTTTAAAATCTTCCAATCATCTCTAATCAGAGCAGATAATGATAAACCTTTTCTTGTTTCTTGTAAGTTATTTTCTAAGTTTAAAAACTTAGATTTTTTTTCAGCGAATAGTGAAGAAGGCAAAATTACATCTGAAAAATAAACACTTCTATCACCATGAGACCCAATATAAATAACTAACGTACCATTTTTTTGTAAATCAGATATTAATGTATTATCTAACTCATCATTACCTAATAAGAACAATACATCTAATTTACTAATATAACTTGGGTTATAAGATTTTAAACCTATATTAAAAGCATTATTAGAACTACTATCAATATTTAATAAGTTAAACCCATTCCAATTCAATGTATGTATTTTAATATTCTTAACTAAAATAGACTGAATTAATGAAAGGTTATTTTGTAAAAAAAAATCAGAAAGTATAAAAGATGGATTTTTTGCATTTAATAAAATTTTACAAAAAGAATGTTTTCCTTTAATTATATTATTAAAAGTATTAAAATCTAAACCTAAATGTGTTACTGGAAATAATAAATCTAATTTTGGGCCTATATAAAAAACTTTTAAATTACCTTGTAAAACTGCTTTTCGTAAATGTAAATTTAACATGGCCGAATCTAGTCGAGTATTAACCCCAACTAATAAGCAGATATCAGAATTTTCAATATTTCTTATACATGAATTAAAAGTAAAATTATTTAAAAAATCAATAGTTTTAAAAAATTTAGATGAAAAAAGATCCCCATTTAAAGAGTTTATTAATTTTTTTAATGTTATAATAGATTCAATATCATTAAATTTACCTACAATACCACCTACTTTTAATTCTTTAACCTTTTGCTGTTTTTGAGAGATAAAGTTTTTTAGAACATAAAAAATTTCTTCCCAATTTGTGGTTTGGAAATTATAAGAATTTTCTTTTTTATTAAAATTTTTATTAAACATAGGTAAATTTAAACGATTTCGTTTAAAAGCATCATAACTAAACCGTGTTTTATCTGAAATCCATTCTTCATTAATGTCATCATTAATTCGAGGTAATACACGCATAACTTCACTATTATCCTTAACACTTAAAACAATATTACTCCCTGTAGAATCTAAAATATCAACTGTATTCGTATTTTTTAATTCCCATGGACGACCTTTGAAATTATAAGGTTTTGAAGTTAATGCACCTACAGGGCATAAATCAATAATATTCCCTGATAATTCAGATGATAGTAATTTTTGAACATATGTACCAATTTCTGTTTTATTACCACGACCTGTTGTACCTAAATCACCTACACCTGCGATTTCTGTTGAGAATCGAACGCACCGAGTACAATGAATACAACGAGTCATTATAGTTTTAATTAAAGGACCACATTCTTTGTCTTCAACACCACGTTTTTTAAAATAAAATCTACTAGAACCACTACCAAAATTCATAGCTTGATCTTGTAAATCACATTCACCACCTTGATCACAAATAGGACAATCTAAAGGGTGATTAATTAAAAGAAATTCTAAAACACTTTCTTGAGCTTTTTTAACTAAAGGTGTTTTAGTAAAAACCTTCATACCTTCCATAACAGGATATGTACATGAAGCTACAGGTTTTGGAGATTTTTCTATTTCAACTAAGCACATTCGACAATTCCCTGCTATTAATAATCGTTCATGAAAACAAAACCGAGGAATATCGATACCTACTGCATCACACGCTTGTAATACAGTGGAATTTTTTGGAACATTTACTTTAATGTTATCAATAAAAACGTTAACCATTTCACTAAGCAAACGGAAGGGATGGGATTCGAACCCATGATGCGTAAATACGCCTTGATTTAGCAAACCAATACCTTAAACCACTCAGACACCCTTCCTAAATTAACGCGAATAACAGGACTCGAACCTGCACAACCCGGTTCGACAAACCGGTACTCTACCTATTAAGCTATATCCGCACAAAATTAATTATTTTTTTACAAAATAATTAAAAAAAAATATAAATAAAATAAAAATGAATAATAAATTAATATTTATGTAAAAAGTGATATAATTAAAAAAACCAATAAAAGTTATAAAAAATATTAACCCTAATAATATAGATAAAGTTGAATGGTATATTAAACCTGTTTGTAAATTATTTAAACGCATTACTTTATTATAAAGTAAATTAGATATACCATAAGGACCTAAGTATTCAATAATACCCCGGTCTATTAACTTATATGTTTTATAATAACCTATATTTAATATTGATTGATTCAAAAACTCATTATATACTTTATCAAATAACCATTTTCGATTAAAAAAGTTATAAAAATATAAACCAAACGGTGAAACTTTAATAGAATAAATAAAATTTACTGGTATTAATCTATATAGGACATATGCCGCAAATGTACCTCCAAAACTAAATATTAGTGGAATAAGTTTAATACTTGTGTCTAAAAATTCTGCATCAAAAACACTTACATGTTCTGGTAATACAAATAAAGCATTACCCCAAAAGTGTGTACCTACACCAATAATCATATCTTTTGTTAAATACCCGACAAATATACTACCAAAAACCAAAGGCAATAACGGATATCCCATTATCTTAGGTAAATCATGGATATGCTGAATAGCATACCGGAAAGCATTAGTTTTATTCAAAAAAGTTAACCATAATAGCCGCATTGAATAAAAAGCTGTAAAACATGCAGCAACTGTACCTAGCCAATAAGCGAAATGTGAACTTACAGTAAAAGTACCAAAAGCTAATTCTAATATAGCATCTTTTGAATAAAAACCTGTTAAAAATGGAAATCCCATCAGTGCTAATGAACCTATAAACATCATAGCATAAGTAAAAGGTATTAATTTAGCTAAACCACCCATTTTACGCATATCTTGTTCATCTCCTAATGCGTGAATTACTGAACCAGCACTTAAAAATAATAATGCTTTAAAGAAAGCGTGATTAGCCAAATGAAATACACCTACATTATAATTTGAAATTCCACACGCAAATACCATATAACCTAATTGACTACATGTTGAATAAGCAATTACACGTTTTAAATCATTTTGTACTAAAGCCGTTGTAGCTGCAAAAAAAGCTGTCATGGCACCCATACAAGTTACAACTCCTAAAGCTGTACTTGAATATTCAAATAAAGGAGAACATCTAGCTAATAAGAAAACCCCTGCTGTAACCATAGTGGCTGCATGAATTAAAGCAGAAACTGGTGTTGGACCTTCCATAGCATCTGGTAACCATGTGTGTAAACCTATTTGCGCAGATTTACCCACCGAACCTATAAATAAAAAAATACATATAAAAGTTAAAGCATCAATATTAAAACCTAAAAGATATAAAGAATTATCTAATTCTAATGAATAGAAAGGTACTAAAGAAAATAATGCCGTATAATTAACTGTCTTGAATATATAGAATATAGCTAAAATACCTATTACTAATCCCATATCACCTACTCGATTTACTATTACAGCTTTTATAGCAGCTTTATTTGCTTGTAAACGAGTATGCCAAAAATTAATTAAAAGATAAGAACATAAACCAACACCTTCCCAACCAACAAACATTTGAATAAAATTATCTGCAGTTACTAAGATAATCATAAAAAATGTAAAAAGAGAAAGGTATGAAAAAAATCGTGGCACATGTGGATCTGCTTCCATATAACCGATCGAATATAAATGAACAATAGAAGAAACACATGTTACTACACATAACATTAAAACTGTTAAACTGTCAAAATAAAATCCCCAATAGAAATCTAACATTTCTGAATTAATCCAACTAAATAATTGAATGTAAACAGGACTTTGTGATAAAGCTACTTCATAAAAACTGATACACGAGAATATAAAAGTTGTTATAATACAACAACTTGTTATTCTAACAGCACCAGAAAACCCTAAATATTGACCTAAAAAACCTGAACTTAATGACCCTAATAGAGGTAAAAAAACAATTAATAAATACATTAAATTAAAACGGACAAGGTGAGATTCGAACTCACGGTATTTTTCAATACACCAATTTTCAAGACTGGCACCTTAAACCACTCAGCCACTTGCCCTAAATACAAATATTATGATCTTGGGGCAGAAGGAAGTCGACAACCATTAAATGGTAACGAATTTAAATCTAATAACCCTTTGATCTTGGGACGTAATTTTGATTTAAAAAAGAAATTTACAATAAAATTACGATTTTTACTTAAACCTTTTGTACAAATTAAAATACGTGAATTAGGTGTTGTTTTTAAAAAATCCAATACATCAATTAAAATGGTTTTTAAACTAAAAAAAGCCCTCCTATCACTTTTTTTATAACCTAATAAACCACTTGTAAATTTTTTTAAAATTAAACCTTTTGGTGTACAAATATTTACCTTAAAAGCTTTATTTTTCAAACTTATGTATATTATTAAAGAATAAGGTTTCTTTTTAATTGCTTTATTATTAAAAGAAAATTTTCTTTTAATAATGTTGTAACTAAGTAAATTATAATAATTAGGAGTTAGTTCCTTTAATGAATTTAAAAGATAATAATAATATTTTTTTCTTCTATTTAAGTAAGAAGTAATTACTTTATTATCTTGTACTGAAAAATAATCTTTATATTTTAAATCAAGATTATAAAATAAGATGAATTTTTTGAAAAAATCATTATAAACCATTCTAAATTTAAAAATCTATAATCTTTTAAAACGAGTAAATTTTCACTGTGTTTTAGCATTTGTACGTGTTTTTTGACCACGAACAGGATATTTATTACGGTGACGATTACCTCGATAACTTTTTATTAAAACAAGATTTCAGATATTTCACTCCATTTCTTGCTTTAAATCAAAGCCTACTATAAAGTTAGATTCGATAAATTTTTTTAATGCTAGTAATTGATTTCGGTTTAACAAACCAAATTTCATGCTCGTTTGAAAACCTAAATTCTTGCAAATAAAAGATGCTTGATTATTACCTATACCATAGAGCATAACCAAAGCATCTTTTAATCTTTTATTATCCGGGATATACGTTTTAAAAAAATATGCCATTTTTTAAAAAATTAAGCACCACCCCACCAATAAATAGCTACGAATAAAAATAACCAAACAACATCTACAAAGTGCCAGTACCATGCAGCAGCTTCAAAACCAAAATGATGCTCTCGTGTAAAATGGTAGCTAATAATTCGATATAGGCATACTGTTAAGAAACATGTACCAATAAACACATGGAAACCATGAAAACCTGTAGCCATAAAAAAACATGAACCATATACACTATCTGAAATTGTAAATGATGCATGTACATATTCAAATACTTGGAAACCTGTAAAAGCGATAGCTAATAATACTGTCGCTACTAAGCTTTTAATAGCTAGAGAACGATCCCCTGTAATTAAACAATTATGACAAACTGTTACAGTTGCACCAGATGTTAATAGAATTAAAGTATTTAAAAAGGGAACTTCCCATGGATTAAAAACTTCAATACCTTTTGGAGGCCATACACTACCAATCTCAATTGCAGGATTTATAGTTGAATAAAAAAAAGCCCAAAAGAAAGCAAAGAAAAACATAACTTCTGAAGAAATAAAAAGAGCCATACCCATACGTAAACCTTTTTCTACCATTGCTGTATGTTGCCCTTCAAAAGTCGCTTCTCTAATAATATCTCTCCACCAAACTATCATCATTAATATAATCATAATTAAACCTAAAGTTAAAAGAAATCCACCACCACTATATGAATGAAAGTACATTACGCCTCCAGAAGTTGCTGCGAAAGCTCCTACTGAACAAATTAAAGGCCAAGGGCTTGGATCTACTAAATGAAAAGAATGTCCTTGAGTATTTATATACATTAAATTTATATATATATTTAAAATTTATCGGTCCACTTCTCCAAAAACAATATCTTGTGTACCAATAATTGTTACTACATCAGCAAGCATATGACCAGCTGACATAAAATCTAAACCTTGTAAATGGAAAAATCCTGGAGCTTTAATTTTACACCTATATGGTTTATTTGTCCCATTAGAAACTAAGAAAACACCGTATTCACCTTTTGGTGCTTCAATTGCTGTGAAAGTTTCACCAGGAAGTGGACTAAACCCTTCAGTATATAATTTAAAATGATGAATTAAATCTTCCATTGATTTTTTCATATAACTTTTTGAAGGAGATATAATTTTATTATTATTTACTTTTATATTACCTTCTGGCATATCGTTTAAACATTGGTTAATAATCTTTAAACTTTCCCGCATTTCACTAATTCGAATTAAGTATCGATCATAACAATCACCATTAGTACCCACAGGAATATCAAAATCTAATCGATCATAAACCTCATAAGGTTGAGTTTTTCTTAAATCCCAAGAAACACCTGAACCTCGTAACATTACACCACTAAAACCCCAATCTAACGCATCACTAGCCGGAACAATACCGATATCTACTAAACGTTGTTTCCAAATACGATTATCTGTTAATAATTCTTCCATTTCATCTAAACGAGCAGCCATATTTTCAATGAAAACATAAACATCATCAATAAAACCTAAAGGTAGGTCTTGATTAACACCACCTGGACGGAAATAAGCAGCATGCATACGTGCACCAGAAACTCGCTCGTAAAATTCAAATAAACGTTCTCGCTCTTCAAACACCCAAAGCATTGGAGTCATAGCTCCCACATCTAATGCATGACAAGTCACTGCTAGAATATGGTTCATAAGACGAGTTAATTCAGAAAAAAGCGTTCTAATGTATTGAGACCGCAATGGGATTTGTACATTTAACAATTTTTCAACAGCTAAACAATAAGAATGTTCTTGAGCCATCATTGAAACATAATCCAACCGATCAAAGTAAGGTAAAGCTTGTAAATATGTTTTATATTCAATCAATTTTTCTGTACCTCTATGTAAAAGACCTATATGAGGATCTGCCCTTTTTACTACTTCCCCATCTAACTCTAGTATTAAACGTAAAACACCATGAGCCGCAGGATGTTGAGGGCCAAAATTTAAAGTAAAGTTTTTTATTTTATTATAATTTGTATTATTTTTCATAATTTTGATTTAATTTAAAATACTTAATAATCTAAAGCTCCTTTTTTCCAAACATAGATATAACCTATAGTTAATTCTATTAAGAAATCCATCATTACCCAGAATCCGAAGAAACCAATTGAACTTAAAGATACAGCCCATGGGAATAAGAATGTCACTTCTATATCAAAAATAATAAATAAAATTGCTACTAAATAAAACCGAACGTCAAATGTGTTACGTGAATCCTCAAAAGGCTCAAAACCACACTCATAAGCTGATAATTTTTCTGTACCACCAATTTGTGAACCAAATAAATAAGATACTAAAAATAATAGAGAAGCAATTAAAACACTTATAATAAAAAAAATAAATATAATTAAATAATTAAAGAAAAATAATTTAATAGACATTATGATCTATAAAAAATAATGGAGATAATCAGATTTGAACTGATGACCTCATGCTTGCAAAGCATATGCTCTACCAACTAAGCTATATCCCCATAAAATTAAATTACTCGCTACGGGAATCGAACCCGTATCTGTGCCTTGAAAAAGCAATGTCCTAACCGTTAGACGAAGCAAGCTTAAAAAGGGTGGTAGCGGACTCGAACCACTGACATTTTCGGTGTAAACGAAATATTCTACCAACTAAATTAACCACCCCAAAAAAAGTTCAAGGAAGAAGGGATTCGAACCCTTATCATATGGCTTTGGAGACCAACATTTTACCATTAAAATACATCCTTAAAACTATACTAATTAATTATCTTCAACAACATTCAAAATATGATTTGTATATTCTAAAAACATAAAATCATACATTGGTAAAGCACGAACTACAATAGGCATAAACCCATGGTTTACTCCACAAATTTCACTACATTGACCAAAAAAAGTACCGCTTCGTTTGATAAATATAGTTGTTTGATTAATTCGACCTGGACAGGCGTCTATTTTAACACCTAAAGAAGGTACAGCCCAACAATGTAAAACATCAGCACCTGTAACTGATACTTGGATGTGTGTTTTTGTTGGTAATGCTAAACGCTTATCTACTTCTAATAAACGTAAGTTACCCTCATCACTTAAATCATCTGTAGGAACCATATAACTTTCAAACTTATGACCATCAATATATTCAGCGATTTCTTCTTTTTTACAATTAGAATATTCATAACACCAATACCATTGGTGACCTGTACATTTTACTGTTAAACTAGGCTCAATAAATTCTTCAATTGAATATAATAAAGCGAATGAAGGAATTGCTACAACCATTAAAATCAAAGCAGGTACTATTGTCCAAACAATTTCTAAAAATGTATTATGAATTGTACCTTTACTATATAATCGATTAATATATAATTGAGCAAGTGATTCATTTGTTAAAGTTGTAGAATTTTGTTGTTGAGTTTGTAAATCTGCATCTGCACGTGAGCTATCGAAAATATTAATACTCCGTAATAACATCCATAAAACAAAAACACAAATAGCAACTATAAAAACCATTAAATCATTATGAAAGAAAATTATACCCTCCATAATAGGTGTTGCTGGGTCTTGAAATGATAATTGCCATGGATTAGAAGCCCCTACATTTAAGTAAGAGTCTTCTAATACTGATAAAATTAAATTTAAAAAATTGAATACTAAATAATTAGCAATGTCTAAAAACATAAATAAAAATTAAAGAGCAAATAAAATTAAAAACGCCATCATTAACGCAAATAAAGCCATAGCTTCACTTAAAGCAAAACCAAAGATACAAATTTTAAATAATTCTTGTTGCATTGATGGGTTACGTGATGTCCCTATAATATAAGCACCGAAAACAGTTCCAATCCCTGCTCCTGTACCTGCTAAACCGATAGTTGCTGCTCCAGCACCAATCATTTTTCCAGCTTCTAA
>JACLAD010008410.1_pt1 | contig 18108 bp, 11 predicted proteins | sample 8027901 | NCBI WGS metagenome assembly JACLAD01 (sample SAMN15725071, study PRJNA655200) | protist metagenome | isolation source: fluorescence activated cell sorting (FACS) single amplified genomes of... | place: Spain: Blaines Bay Microbial Observatory, Mediterranean Sea | collected 2016-07-05 | reverse complement strand
GCAGGAAGTTGGTCGTCCCGTCGAGCGGGTCAACCACCCACTGATGGTCCGGATCCCCGCCCTCGACGATGCCACCCTCCTCCAGCTGCGCGCCGATTTCCGGCCAGTCGCGGCGCAGGATCCCGAAGATCGTTTTCTCGGCATCGAGATCCGCGCTCGAGACGAAGTCGGAGGGCTTCTTCTTGTCGACCTCAAGACTTCCCAAGCGCGAGAAACTGTCGGTGAGGCCTTTGCCGGCCGCCTCGGCGGCGCGGATCATCGTGTCGAGATAGGGACGCATTGATCCGTTCATGTCAGCTGGTTCTCGATCAGCGTACCGAGCGGCTTGTAATGCTCGTTGTAGACTTTCTCATAGTGATCGCGGTGCGCCGAGTTCGGCGTGTATTCGGTTTCGAAGCCGGCGCCCATCGCGGACTGCGCCCGATGGACATCGCCGTGCAGCCCGGACGCCACGGCCGCGAACATCGCCGCGCCGAGCGCGCAGGTCTGCTCGGAGCACGCCACCCGGATCGGCATGTCGAGGATATCGGCCATGATCTGCATGACGAGCGGCGATTTCTGGGCGACCCCGCCGAGCGCGATCACCTCCTCGATCGCCACGCCCTCCTCGCGGATGCGCTCGACGATCGCGCGGCTGCCAAAACAGGTGGCCTCGACCAGGGCGCGGAAGATGCGCGGCGCATCCGAGCCCATGGAGAGGTTCGCGATGGCCCCCTTCACCGTCTGGCTCGCATCGGGCGTGCGCCGGCCGTTCATCCAGTCGATGGCGAAAATGCTCGACTCGCCGGGCTCTATCCGCGCTGCGGCTTCGCTCAGCATTCCGATCATCTTGTCCCTGAGCGCCTCGGCCTCCTGCGCATGGGTCGGATCGCGCCGCGCCCGCTCCCGCAGGGGCCAGGCGAGGAGGTCCGCATACCAGGCATAGAGGTCGCCGAAGGCGGACTGCCCAGCCTCCAGCCCGATGAAGCCCGGCATGACCGAGCCGTCCACCTGCCCGCAGATTCCCGCGACGGTCTGATCGCGCAGCTCGTCCTCGGGCACGATCATGATGTCGCAGGTGGAGGTGCCGATGACGCGCGAAAGGCTGCCCGGCCGGATCTCGCCGCCGACCGCGCCCATGTGGCAGTCGAAGGCGCCGGCGCCGACGACCACGTCCTCCGTCAGCCCCAGGCGTCCGGCCCATTCCGCCGTCAGCTTTCCGACGGCCTGATCATTGGTCAGTGTTTCGCGCGCGAAGGTCTCGCGGAACCCCGCGAGACGCGGCTCGATCGCCGTCAGGAAGCCCTCCTCGGGCAGGCCGCCCCATTCCTCGGCCCAAAGGTTCTTGTGCCCGGCGGCGCAGCGCCCCCGCGGCATGTCCGCCAGGCCCTGACGCCCCGTCAGCAGGGCCGGCATCCAGTCGCAATGCTCGACGAAGGAGCGGGCGGCAGCGTGGACCGCGTCATTGTGGCGGAGGACATGGGCGGCCTTCGCCCATCCCCATTCGGAGGAATAGATCCCCCCGACATATTTGAGATAGTCCGTGTTCCAGGTTCTCGCGGTCTTGTTGATGTGCTCGGCTTCCTCGACCGAAGTATGATCCTTCCACAGGACGAACATCGCGTCGGGATCCTCGGCGAATTCCGGCTTCAGGGCGAGCGGGGTGCCGTCCTCCCCGACCATGCAGGGCGTCGAACCGGTCGTGTCGAAGGACAGGCCGGCAACGCGCTGCCCGCTGCCCTCGCCCGCATCGGCGAGGACGGCGGACACCGCCTCTTCCAGCGCGTCGAGATAGTCCTGCGGGTGCTGGCGGTACTGATCCCTGGCCGGATCGCAATAGCGTTTCTCGGCCCAGCGCCTGTAGGGCGCGACAGCGCTTGCCAGCGTCTCGCCGCTCTTGGCGTCGACGAGCAGCGCACGCGCAGAGTCCGTGCCGTAATCCAGTCCCAGAACCAGCGTCCGTTCCGTCACCGCCTGGCCTCCTTCGTTCTTCGTCATTTCTGTCCGTAATAGGCATTCGGCCCGTGCTTGCGCTCGAAATGCTTGCGGACGAGATGGGGGTTCATGGTCGAGTCGCGATTGAGCTGCTCCGTCAGCATGCCCATGCGCGCGACTTCTTCGAGGACGACGCTGTTGCGGACAGCTTCGCCCGGACTGCGCCCCCAGGTGAAGGGCGCGTGGTTCTTCAGGAGGATGCCCGGGACGTGCAGCGGGTCGCGCTCGCCGATGGTCTCGGCGATGACGTTCCCGGTCTCGTGCTCGAACTCGCCCTCGATCTCCTCCTGCCGCATGTCGCGGGTGCAGGGGATGTCCTCGGAGAAATAATCCGCCTGGGTCGTGCCTCGGAGCGGGATCGACCGGCCGGCCTGCGCCCATGCGACGGCGTGGGTCGAATGGGTATGGGCCACCCCGCCAATGCTTTCGAACGCCTTGTACAGGACGAGATGGGTGGCCGTGTCCGAAGAGGGCTTGAGCTTTCCCTCCACGACCTTCCCGTCGAGATCGATCACGACCATGTCGTCCCTGGTCATGCCGTCATAAGGCACGCCGCTCGGCTTGATCACGACGAGGCCCCGCTCGCGGTCGATGCCGCTGACATTCCCCCAGGTCAGGATGACGAGGCCATGCCTGACGAGGTCGAGATTGGCGGTGAAGACCGCCTCTTTGAGGTCGTCGATCGTGCTCATCTTGCTCTCCCGGCGCGCTTCCCGCGCCTCAGCGGTAATAGGCCTCACCCGTACGGATCTCGGATTTGAAGTTCTGGATCGTCGTGTCGTTCGAAATCGTCAGGAACTCGACGCCGACCATCTCGGCGAGATCGCGCATGTGCTCCGCGTTCAGCGCCATCGAGAAGCCGGAATGGTGTGCTCCGCCCGCGTGGATCCAGGCGGCCGTCCCCGTTTCGAAATCGGGCCGGGTCTTCCAGAGCGCCGAAGCGACCGGCAGCTTCGGCATTTCGTGAGCCAGTGACACGACATCGAGTTCGCCGCACACGAAGCGGAAGCGGTTGCCGAGATCGATCATCGCGACGTTGATGGCTTCGCCTTCGGGGGCGGAGAAGATCAGGCGGACCGGGTCCTCCTTGCCGCCGATCGACAGCGGGTGGACGGCGACCCGCGGACGGCCTGCGGCGATGGTCGGGCAGACCTCGAGCATGTGGGAGCCGAGCACCAGGCCGCCGCCCTCGGCGAGGTGGTAAGTGTAGTCCTCCATGAAGGAGGTGCCGCCTTCGAGGCCGCTCGCCATCATCTTCATCACCCGGACGAGCGCGGCAGTCTTCCAGTCGCCCTCCGCGCCGAAGCCGTAGCCGTCGGCCATCATCCGCTGCGCGCCGATGCCGGGCAGCTGCTTGACGCCGTGCAGGATCTCGAAGGTGTCGGTGAAGCCGTGATAGCCGTGCTCGTCGAGAAATCCGCGAAGGCCGAGTTCGATCCTCAGCGCGTCCGTCAGCGACCCATGGCGCTCGCCGCCCGGCGCCAGCTCCTCGGGAACGTCATAGGCCTCCTGCACCGCATCGATCTCGCGGCCGATCTGCGCATCGGAGACGCCGTCCACGAAGGCGGCGAGATCCCCCAGGCCGTAGCCGTCGACGGTCAGGCCGAGCTTGACCTGCGCCTCGACCTTGTCGCCTTCGGTGACCGCGACCTGGCGCATATTGTCGCCGAAGCGCGCGATGCGCGTGGTGCGCAGCGCCTGGCGGCCGACCGCCGAGCGGGTCCAGTTCCCGATCCGGGAGAGCACCGAGGGGTCCTTCCAGTGCCCGCAGACCACTTTGCGCTCGATCCTGAGGCGGCTGCAGATATAGCCGAACTCCCGGTCGCCATGCGCCGACTGGTTGAGGTTCATGTAGTCCATGTCGATGTCGGACCACGGGATCTGCGCGCCATGCTGAGTGTTCAGCTGCATGAAGGGCTTGTCGAGCGACTGAAGGCCGCCGATCCACATCTTCGCCGGCGAGAAGGTGTGCATCCACAGGATCAGGCCGACGCAGCTGTCATCCGCATTCGCGCGGCGGCAGACCGCCATGATCTCGTCCGGCGTCTTGACCACCCCTTCGAAGGCGATATCGACCGGGATCTCTCCAGCATCGCCCAGATGCGAGGCGATTTCGCGCGACTGCGCGTCGACCTGCCTGAGCGTCTCCTCACCGTAGAGGTGCTGGCTGCCGACGACGAACCACACCTTGTGCTGCTTGAGATCGGAAGTCGTCATTGTCTGGCTCCTCGGCCTGATGGACTGGCGACGCGGTGCGCCGCTTGCGTTTTCTTCAAAGAAGGGAAGCGCTCGCCGGGAGCCGCTTCCGACACTGTTGTCGAGGATCGGCCGTGCTCTACCAGAACACGACGTAGATCAGCGCGATGATCCCGACAATCACCGCGGAGTGGAACACGTCCCAGCCCGACCAGCTTTCGCGCACTTCCTCGCGCTGTTCGGGCGTGGTCGAACCGAGTGTCAGCCCGCCGAGTTCGGCGGCCGTCTTGGCCTTCGTCATCAGGCTGATCGCGAACATCACGAGGATCGTGAAGATCAGGAGCGCGCAGCAATAGTAGAGCCAGTTCATCGTCTGGATGCTATTGAAGAACGCATTCGATGCAGCGAGCTGCGGCGACAGATCGAGCACCAGCCGGAGCATCCCGGCGCAGAAGCCGATGATCAGTCCGAAATAGCCCGCCGCGGGCGTGATCCGGCTCGAGAAGATGCCCAGGAAGAACACCGCCACGATCGAAGGCGCGATCAGGCCCTGCACCTTCTGAAGCGCCTCGTAGAGGCTGTCGCCGAGAAGCGGGATGACCGGCACCCAGGCCACGCCGAGCAGCACGACGACCGCGGTCGCGATGCGGCCCACATTGAGATAATGGCGTTGCGTCCGGCCGGGCCGCATCCGCTCGTAGAAGTCGACGGTGAAGAGCGTGGCCGACGAGTTGAACAGCGAGGCGAGCGAACTCATCAGCGCGGCGATCGCCCCGCCGAGCACGATCCCCTTCACGCCGGCGGGCAGCAGTTCGCGGACCAGGACGGGGAAGGCCGCATTCGGTCCCGCGGAGAGGTCCAGCAGGCCTTGCTCGGCGAGCGCGAAGGCGATCATGCCGGGCACCAGGAAGATGAAGACCGGGAAGAGCTTGAGGTAACCGCCGAAGATGGCGCCCCGCCGGGCCTGGGTCATGTTCCGGGCAGAGAGCACCCTCTGCACGATGTACTGATCGGTACACCAGTACCAGAGGCCGATGATGATCGAGCCGCCGATCACCGCCGGCCACGGAAACTCCGGATCGTCGGCCGGGCGGAAGAGGTGCATGCGCTGACCAGACACCTCGCTCATCGTCGCCCAGCCCTCGAGAAGTCCCTGCCCTGCGCCGAGTTGCGTCAGGCCGGCGAAGAGGATGATGATCGAGCCGAGAAGCAGAACCGGTGTCTGCAGGACGGACGTCCACAGGACCGCCTTCATGCCGCCGACGACCGTGTAGATCCCGGTCAGGATGACGAGGCCGATCGCCGCGATCCAGAAGAAGTCGACCCCGAACATCCGGTCGATCCCGAAGATTTCCTGGATGGCGAGGCCGCCCGCGAACACCGTCACCGACACCTTCGTCAGGACATAGGAGACGAGCGAGATGAAGGAGAAGAAGGTCCGGGTTTCCGGCGAATAGCGCCGCTCCAGAAACTCCGGCGTCGTGAAGATCCTCGTGCGCCAGTAGAAGGGCACGAAGATCCAGGCCAGCATCAGGATGATCCAGGACTGGAGCTCCCAGTGGGCCATGGCGAAGCCGTTCTCCGCGCCCGCCGAGGCGAGGCCGACCAGATGCTCCGAGCCGATATTGGAGGCGAAGATCGACGCCCCGATCACCAGCCACCCCGCATTCCGCCCCGCGAGGAAGTAGTCCTCGGTGTCGTCTTCCTTCTGAAGAGCGACCCAGACCACGATGCCCAGAAGGGCAAGCATGAACAGGCCGAGCACGACCCAATCCAAAACGCCGAAACTCATTCTCGTTTCCTACCCAGCAAGGCGCTTCACGGCCTCTTTTGATTTTCGTCTTCCGGCCTCAGTCGATGCTCGGCCAGCCGTCCTGCCCCCAGTCGAGCGGGCGGATCCTCAGCGTCGGCCGTCCGCCGGCCTCCGTGTCATAGGCATGGTAGAAGAGGTAGTCGCCGGACGCGCGCTGCAGCACCGCGTTGTGACCGGGTCCGGCGAAACGCCCGCCCTCATCGCCAGCGGAGAGGATCTGCGTTCCGCCGCCCTTCGTCATGGGGATGCCGTCGCGGTCGAGATAGGGGCCCGTCGGCTCCTCCGCGCGTCCGACCACGACATTGTAGGTGCTGTCCTCGCCGCGGCAGCAGAAGCCGCGCGATGCGAAGAGGTAATAATCGCCGCCATGCGCGACGATGAACGGCGCTTCGATCGCGTTCGGCGCGTCGATGGGGGCGTCCTCGTCCGTTTCCGCGTGCCGCTTCGCGATCGCGATCAGCTCGGCGCCCTCGATCGGCTTGCCCGTGCCGGGGTCGAGCTCGATGATCTTGAGGCCGGTCCAGAAGCTTCCGAACGACATCCAGTGCCGCCCATCGCCATCGATCAGGATGTTCGGATCGATGGCGTTGTAGTCGTCCTGCGCGTCCGAAGCATAGACCATTCCCTGGTCGGTCCAGCCGAATGCAGGGTCGCTCTCATCGAGGGTGGGCGTGGTGACGAGGCCGATCGCTGAGCGGTTCTTTCCGAAGGTCGAGACGGAATAATAGACGCGGACCTCGTCTTCGGCCGCGATCACGTCCGGCGCCCAGAGCCCGCGGGTTCCGGGCACGTAATCCCGGGCCCATTCGGGCAGATCCTGAAAGACGGCGCCATTCGCCGACCAGTGCCGGAGATCCGGCGAGGTCCGCCACGCGATGAGGCCCGGCCCGTCGCCGAGATGGCTGGTATTGAAGAGGTGGAAGCGCCCATCCTCCTCCAGGACCACGGGGTCGTGCACCGGGGCGACATCGCCGCTGAGCGCCAGGGGTTCGCCGGCGGCCGCCGCGAGCATATTCGCCAGCCCGGTGAGGATGAATGCCGCTCCGATTGCCATTTGCGAACCTCCGCTAGGGCCCGACCGGCGCGAGGCTGACTAGCCTTTCCTCCGGTGCGCCATGTCTTGGGGCAGTCGGGCGCAAAGAGATAACCCTGAGTTATCCGGCTTCATCGCCAGCTTCCCTCGCACTGCATAGTCGAGAGGTGGACGCCGCCTCCAGAGCGCAAACTGAGTTTTGTGAAGACGCGCCCATTGCAAACCTTTACAAAGGGGGCATCGCTTGCAAATTCTTGCAATCGGTCGTTCGATCTGCAGATGGAGCAGGACCGCCCAAGCCGGACGCGCACCGAGACGACGATGTTCGACATCGCCAAGCTCGCAGGCGTATCGGAGGCCACCGTTTCGCGGGCCCTGTCCGGCTCTCCCCTCATCGCCGAGAAGACCCGCATGCGGGTCCTCCAGATCGCGAGGAGCGCGAACTACCACGTCAACATCAATGCCCGCAGCCTGCGTCAGAAGCGGACCCGTTCGATCGAGGTGCTCATCCCTCTGGCCACGCGCGGCCGTCAGCACATGTCGGACCCCTTCTATCTCGACATGCTCGGCGCGCTCTCGGACGCCCTCTCCGACCAGGGCTACGACCTCCTCCTGACAAAGAAGGCGCCGTGGCTCGAGGGGGTCGAGAAGAACTCGATCCAGTGCGGGCGCGCCGACGGCATCATCATCATGGGACAGGGCCAGGATCTCGAGGCGCTGCAGCGCTTCGCGAGCATGTACCCGCAGATCGTCGTCTGGGGCGGCCACCTCCCCGACCACAACTACGTCGTTGTCGGAACGGACAATGTCTCCGGCGGGATGATGGCCACCGAGCACCTGATCGATGTCGGGCGGAAGGTGGTCGGCTTCGTCGGAGATCCTGCCGAGCCCGAAATCGCTCTCAGGCTCGAAGGCTACAAGAAGGCGCTCGCGGCCGCCGGCCGCAAGGTCGATGACAGCATCATCTTCGATGCGCCTTTCGACGGTCGCGAGGCCCGCGCAGCCGCGGAGCGCATCATCGCGGGCGGCGTGAACTTCGATGCCCTCTTCTGCGCGAGCGACGTCATCGCGATGAGCACGATGACAGCTCTGCGGCGAGCCGGCTTTTCGGTTCCGGATGACGTGGCGATCGTCGGATATGACGACATCCGGATGGCCGCGAATTTCGATCCCGCACTGACGACGATCAGCCAGCAGATCGAGCGGGGCGGCGTGACCATGGTCGAGCTGCTCTTGCAGCTGATCGATGGCGAGAGTGCCAAGACAGCCCTGCTTCCGCCCGAACTGATCGTTCGGGAAAGCAGCGTCGGCTGAAACCGGTGGCTCCCGCCACCGCAACAAGACAGCCGGAGCGCCGCTGAGCGTGGCCGGCGAGAAGGAGGAAACTGGAATGATGACTTCACTCAAGACAGCGCTTGCCATCGGCACGGCGGCCGCGACCCTTCACTGCGCGGCCTTCGCGCAGCAGGGCCCCACCATACGGGTCTCGATCTCGGACGAAGCGGCCGGCGATCCCATCGAGCCGGAGGTCTATGGCCATTTCGCCGAGCATCTCGGCCGCGGGATCTATGGCGGCATCTGGGTCGGAGAAGACTCGGAAATCCCGAACACGAACGGCTATCGGAACGATGTCCTCGCAGCGCTGGAGGACCTTGAAGTCCCGGTCCTGCGCTGGCCCGGCGGCTGCTTCGCCGATGAATACAACTGGCGCGACGGCATCGGACCGCGCGAAGAGCGCCCGGTCCGGATCAACACGCATTGGGGCTGGGTCACGGACGACAACGCCTTCGGCACCCATGAATTCCTGAACTTCGCCGAAAGGATCGGCGCGGACGCGTATGTCGCGGGGAATATGGGCTCGGGCTCGCCGAGGGAGATGAGCCGCTGGGTCGAGTACATGACCTCGGACGAGGATACGACCCTGACGCGCGAGCGCGCTGAGAACGGCCGGGAAGAGCCGTGGGACGTCCCCTATTTCGGCGTCGGCAACGAAAGCTGGGGCTGCGGCGGCCACATGACGCCGGAATACTCCGCCGAGCTTCACAACCGGTATGCGACCTTCGTCGACACGCCGCCCGGCATGGACATGACCCGCGTCGCAACCGGGGCGAATGTCGACGACTACAACTTCACCGAAGTGCTGATGCGCGACGTGAAGCCCTGGCTCATGGATGCGGTCAGCCTCCATTATTACACCTTCCCGGGCAGCTGGGAGAACAAGGGCGCGGCGACCGGCTTCGATGAAGCGGCCTGGGCGAGCACGCTCAAGAACAGCCTGCGGATGGACGACCTCATCACCGAGCACGTCGCCCGCATGGACGAGTACGACCCCGAAGGCCGCGTGGCGCTCTATGTGGACGAATGGGGGACCTGGTATGACTCCGAGGAAGGCTCCACCCCCGGCTTCCTCTACCAGCAGAACTCGATCCGCGACGCCCTCGTCGCCGGCCTGACGCTCAACATCTTCCATCAGCATACCGACCGGGTGAAGATGGCGAACATCGCGCAGATGGTGAACGTCCTGCAGGCCTCGATCCTGACGGACGGGCCGGACATGATCCTGACGCCGACCTACCACTCGCTCATGATGTACAAGCCCTTCAAGGGCGCGACGCCGCTGGAGGTCGAGTTCGACTCGCCGAGCGTCGAGATCGGTGAGACATCGATGTCCCATGTCGACGTCTCCGCGGCGAGGCAGGAGGACGGCACGATCGTCCTTTCCATGGTGAACCTCTCGCCCGACGAGCCGGCGCGCATCCGCACGGGACTTCGGGGCAGCGTTGCGACCGGGCAGCTCCTGACGGCTGACGAGATCGACGCGCACAACACGTTCGAGGCGCCTGAAACGGTCGTGCCGACCGACTTCACCGGAGAGGAAACCCGCTCCGGCCTCCGCTTCGAATTGCCGCCGCGCTCCCTCGCTGTCGTGACGGTCGACGCGGAGTAGCGGACGGACAGAGAAGCGGGATCCGACCGCCCGCTTCTCGACACTCTCTCCTGCAGCGGAAAAGCAACACCGCCTTTCCGCTGCCAGAACCGCAAACGTTTCCATCGTGACCATTGCGACAGGGGAAGCGTAGGTAACGACCGAAGAAGCGCGGCATTGATCGCGCATAAAAACGGGGACGGAAACATGATCTTGAAGAGAATCGTCTACGCGACCGCGTCTTCTCTTGCCCTATCGGCGACAGGCGCAGCCCTGGCGCAGGTCGAGCCCGACGCGGACACCGACAACCAGGAATTCGACGCGCCCGAGACCGACGTCATCGTGGTCGAAGGCATCCGGCAGTCGATCCAGCAGGGTCTCGAGTTCAAGCGCGGCTCCACCCAGATCGTCGATTCGATCGTCGCCGAAGATATCGGCAAATTCCCCGACAACAACGTGATCGAGGCCCTTCAGCGGGTCACGGGCGTGCAGGTGACCAACCGTCAGGCCGGCGAGGCGTCCGCGATCACGATCCGCGGCCTGCCCGACGCGACCACGACCTGGAACGGGCGCAACGTCTTCACCGCAGGCGGCACCGCCCTTGCGCTGCAGGACATCCCGTCGACGCTGGTCAACCGGATCGACGTCTACAAGACCCGGTCGGCCGAGCAGATCCCCGCCGGCCTCGCGGGCCTCATCAACATCAGCACGCGGCGTCCTCTCGACACGGACGGGTTCGATCTGAACCTGCAGGGCCGGGCCTTCTATAACGAGCAGGGCGACAGCTGGACCCCGGCGGGTTCGGTGCTGATCAAGGATACCTGGGATACGGATGCCGGCCGCTTCGGCGCCTCGGTCAATCTCAGCTATCAGTCGACCGAATACCGCGACCAGCTGACCTTCGCCGGCGCCATGGTTCCGTTCGCGCCGCCGAACGATCCGCCGGAGGGATTCACTCCTCTCCAGCGCTATTTCGACGGTTGGCCGATCGGCCTTCCGACGGGCCTGTCCTACGAAGAGGGAGCGACCCTGCCCGATGGGCGGCCTTACGTCCTGAGCCGGGACGCGATGATCAACACCGACGGCTATGGCGATCGCGAACGCCCTGCCGCATCGGCCGCCCTGCAATGGCAGCCCAATGAGGATACGACCTACACGCTCGAATATCTCTATCAGGGCTTCCGCAACGAGCTCTTCAACAACCTGCACTTCGCCTTCGTCGACTTCTGGGGCGCGCTCGGACCCGATCCGGCTGCGACAGCCGAATTCTATGACGGCACCAACATCATCTCCGAGCGCTTCGTCGGCGCCCCGGCCGGGTTCCAGAGCGGAGACATCACCAAGTCCAGCACGGACACTCATGCGGTCGGTTTCAACGCGGACTGGACGGTGCTCGACGGCCGCATGAACATCGTGTCCGACCTGTCCTATCAGGACAGCCAGTTCGACACGCAGTTCTTCGCCCAGCGCCTGGTGCCGGTGCAGAACCCGGACGCCCTCTTCATCGATTTCAACGCGGATGACGGGCTGCCCGCCTATACCTTCCTCGACATTCCCGAAGGCGGTTCCATCCTGGGCGGCGTGCCGGACAACTCTCACCTCACCGATCCGAACAGCTGGCTCGTCGGCGCCCTGTTCGACAACAAGGCGGCCAATACCGGCGACGGGCTCACCTTCATGACCGATGTCGATTACGACCTCGGCTGGGACGGAGACAGGCCGTGGAAGCAGATCAGCTTCGGCGTCCGTTGGGACCGTCGCGGCGCCACCGCCTCCGAAGTCGGCCAACCGCAGGAATTCCCCGATCTCGGCGTCGTCCTCTCCGAGCTCGATCCGGATCTCCAGTTCTACAACGAGAACTTCTTCGACGGCCGCGCGACCGTTCCGGAAAGCTGGGTGGTCAATAACGGCTACTACCTCCTCGACAACCGGGACGCCGTCCGGCAGCTCTATGCCGACAGGTTCCCCGATCTGAACGTCCTGTTCGAAGACGACCTCGACCTCTTCGAGACTTTCGATGTCGAAGAGACGACGATGGAACTCTACGCTCAGCTCGATGCCGAGCACGAGCTGTTCGGCCGCCCGCTGTCCTCGCAGTTCGGCGTGCGCCTGGTCGATCTCAGCACCGAGATCGAGTTCCGGGACTATGGCGAGTTCCTCAACACCGGTCAGGCTCCGGTTACCTCGGTCGAAAAGGACGATCGGGAAATCCTGCCTTTCGCGCTTCTCACCTACAATGCGACCGACGACCTCCTGTTCCGGTTCAACTACGGCGAATCGATCCGCAGGCCGGCCTTCGGCGACCTCAACCCGAATATCGGCCTGACTGGCGATCTGAGCGATCTCGGCTACGGGTCCGGCGCGGGCGGCAACCCCAATCTCGAAGCGACGAAGGCGACGAATATCGACTTCTCGGCCGAATGGTATTTCGGAGACAATGACGCGCTCTACGCGACGCTGTTCCGCCGCGAGGTGGAGGGGCTGGTCGTCACGATCCGCAATCCTCAGATCATCAACGACTCCCGCTTCCCCGACACCTCGCTCTTCATCGTCACCCAGCCGGTCAACGCGTCGGACGGCACGCTCGAAGGGGCCGAGGTCGGTTTCACCTGGTTCCCGGATGCCCTGCCCGGTCCCTTGGACGGCCTCGGCTTCCTCGGCAGTGCTACGATCCTGAGTTCCAACCAGACGATCCCGATCCCGAACGATGTGGGCGAGATCGTCGACGAAAGGGAGAACGACTTCTTCGGCGTGTCCGATCTGTCGTTCAACACGACGCTCGCCTATGAGCGTGGCCCGATCGGCGCCCGGCTCTCCTATGTCTGGCGAGAGGAATTCCTGCTCGAAAACGAGGCGGCGCTGTTCGCCAACCCGCTCGGCATCTGGCGCCGGCCTGAAAAGAGCCTCGACCTTTCGACGAGCTTCGACATCGGCGAGCACATCGAGCTGACCTTCGATGCGATCAACCTGACCGATGAGCTGACGCAGGATTACTACCGCTTCGAGGACTTCGGCACGCCGGAGTTGCACAATTTCCGGAACTATCTGATCGGACGCCGCTTCATCTTCGGCGCCCGCTACGAGTACTAGGTTCCATTCCCCCGGTTTCGCGCAGGCGGGATCGGGGGGATTCTCGTGCAGCGCGGTCGGCCCCTGCGGCATGGCCGCGGAAGGAGCACATCATGAAGATCCGTCGCCGCACATTCCTCGCCTCCTCCGCATCGATCGCTCTACTGGGATTTGGGGGCCGCGCGGCGGCAGGCACCGGCGCCGTGTTTTCAGGCCCAGTCCGGCCGCTGCCGCTCCGGGACGTGGCGCTCGCTCCCTCGCCCTTCCTCGACGCGGTCCATGCGAACACGGACTACCTCCTCTCCCTCGACGCCGATCGGCTGCTTCACAATTTCCGCCGCTTCGCCGGGCTCGAACCGAAAGGCGCGCTCTATGGCGGCTGGGAAGCGAGAGGGATCGCCGGGCACACGCTCGGCCACTACCTGACCGCATTGTCGCTGACGGCGGCGCGCGGGGACCGGCGGGCACGGGAGCGCGCTGCCTATGTCCTCTCCGAGCTGGCAGCCTGCCAGGATCGGCATGGCGACGGCTATGTCGGCAGCACGACCGTCGAGCGCGACGGTGAAATCCTCGACGGCAAGATCGTCTACGAGGAGATCCGTCGCGGCGAAATCCATACGGGCGGCTTCGACATCAATGGCGGCTGGGTTCCGCTTTATACCTGGCACAAGGTCCAGGCCGGCCTCATCGACGCCTACCGGCATGCAGGCCTCGAAGAGGCGATGCCGATCCTCCTCGGCATGGCAGGCTATCTGGCGGGCGTGCTGGAGCCTCTCGACCACGGGCAGATGCAGAAGCTCCTGGCGGCGGAGCATGGCGGCCTCAACGAGGCCTATGCCGACCTCTATGTCCTCACAGGCGAGGAGCGGTGGCTCGACCTCGCAAGGCGGCTCCGGCACGAGGCCGTTCTCGATCCTCTCACTGCGGGAGTGAACGCGCTGCCGGGCCTGCACGCGAACACGCAGATCCCGAAGGTCATCGGCCTCGCCCGCCTCTACGAGACAGCGGGCGCGGAGGCCGATGCCGCCGCCGCGCGCTATTTCTACCGCACGGTCACCGATCACCACAGCTACGCGATCGGGGGCAATTCCGAACGCGAGCACTTCCGGCCGCCGGACATCATCGCGGGCGCCCTCTCAGATCGGACCTGCGAGGCCTGCAACAGCTACAACATGCTCAAGCTGACGCGGCACCTCTACGCATGGGAGCCGGACGCGGCTCTGTTCGACGAGTACGAGAACACCTACCTCAACCACATTCTCGCCCATCAGCACCCGGATACGGGAATGTTCGTGTACTTCATGCCGATGTCCTCGGGCGCGTACCGGACCTATTCGACACCCGAAGACAGTTTCTGGTGCTGCGTCGGCTCCGGCATGGAAAGCCACGCAATGCACGGCGACAGCGCGTTCTGGCAGCGCGGCGACGAGGCGCTGATCGTGAACCTCTACATGCCTGCGCGGGTGAACTGGCGCGAGGGCGGCATGACGGTGCGCCTTTCCACATCGTTCCCGAGAAGCGAAGAGGTCGCCCTGACCGTGGAGGCGGCACCGCGCGGGCGGCGGACCTTGGCGCTGCGCCTTCCCGGCTGGTGCGCCGCTCCCGAAATGGCCGTCAATGGCGAACCGGTCGAGGTCGAGGCCGGCCCCGGCTATGCCGAGGTCACCCGGCGCTGGCGCGAGGGCGACCGCATCGAAGCGCGCTTCCCGATGCGGCTCGCCGTGGAGCCCTCCCCCGACGAGCCTGGGACCGTCACCTTCCGGCACGGCCCGCTCGTCCTCGCCGCCGATCTCGGCCCCGCCGACGAGCGCTATGATGCGCTGCCGCCCGCTCTCGTCGCGCGGGAGGCGGAAGACGCCGTTCGCCCGGCGAAGAATGATCCCTTCGCCTACGAACTGGCAGCTGCGGTCCCGGCCGCCGTCACGCTCCGCCCCTTCTATGACCAGTACGAACGCCGAACCGCCGTCTACTTTCCGAGCTTCACCCCGGAAGCCTGGAAGGCGCAGGAAGCGGCCTTCCGCGCCGAGCAGGCCGCGCGGCGCCGGATCCAAGAGCGGACGCTGGACGTCATTCATCTTGGCGAGATGCAGCCGGAACGCGACCACGACTTCGCGTCGAACCAGTCCGATGTCGTCGCTTTCGGCGGCCGCAATGGTCGTCAGGCCTGGTGGGGCGTCGGCAACTTCATCGAGTTCGATCTCGCCGTCGGCGAAGGGCCCGTCATCCTCCAGGCTCTCTACTGGGGCGAGGAGGTCGACAAGAACTTCCGGATTCTCGTCGACGGGCAGAAGATCGCGACCGAGCGCCGCGCTGTCGCGCCGAGACCCGAATTCGTAACGGTGGACTATCCGCTGCCCGAGGCGCTGACCCGCGGCAAATCCGAGGTCCGCGTCCGGTTCGAGACCCTCGGCACCGACGCGCCGGTCTATGAGTGCCGGACGCTGAAGGCGCAGGAAGCCTGAGGCTTCCTGCGCTGCGCGGCCGTCACTCCCCGCCGCGCTCTTCGGCCGACATCCTGACGACCATCACATTGCGATAGGTCTCGCCCGGATCGAGTCTGGCGGAGGGAAAGTCCGGCTCATTGGGCGCATTCGGATAGGTCTGCGGCTCGAGGCACAGCCCGTCGCCCTGGCGATAGATCGTGTCCGCCTTCCCGACCACGGTCCCGTCGAGGAAATTGCCGCTGTAGAACTGGATCGCGGGCTGGTCGCTCAGGACCTCGAGGACCCGGCCCGAGACGGGGTCCTCGACGCGGGCGGCGAGGCGCAGCCTGCCGGAACGGCCGTCCAGGACGAAGTTGTGGTCATAGCCGCGCGCGATCCGGAGCTGCTCGTTCTCGCCGGCGCGAATCCGGTCGCCAATGGGCATGGATTCGGTGAAATCGAAGGGCGTGCCCTCGACCTGCACGACCTCTCCGGTCGGAATGAGGTTCTCGTTCACCGGCGTATAGCGGCCGGCGGCCAGCATCAGCTCCTGATCGAGCACGCTCTCCATCGCTTCATGGCCCGAGAGGTTGAAGAAGCTGTGATTGGTCAGGTTCACGATGGTCGGCGCATCGGTCGTCGCCTCGTGCTCGATCCTGAGCTCGTTCTTCTCGGTCAGCGTATAGGTCACGGTCGCCGTCACGTTGCCGGGAAAGCCCATTTCTCCGGCCGGGCTTTCATAGGTCATGGTGACGCTCGAGCGGCGGCGTCCATCCTCGACATCGGCGATGGTCCAGAGGCGCTTGTCGAAGCCGTCCGTCCCGCCGTGCAGCGTGTTCGTTCCCTCGTTCTGGACGAGGTCATAGGTCTCGCCGTCCAGCTCGAAGCGGCCGTCGGCGATGCGGTTGGCATATCGGCCGATCGTGGCCCCGAAATATTGCGGGTTCGCGAGATAGCTCGCCGCGTCGTCATAGCCGAGGACGATGTCGTCGAACTCGCCGTCCGCGTCGGGCGCTTTCAGCGACTGGAGCGTAGCGCCGAGCGTGATGATGCGCGCCTCGATCCCGTTGCCGTTCGACAGAACGACCGCCTCGACCGCGCGGCCATCGTCGAGCGTGCCGAAGGCTTCCCGCTCCGCTTCGGCGGCGGTGGCGGTTCCCGCCATCACCATCAATGCGCCTTGGATGATCAGAGCTCTCATTCCAGTAACCCTCTCGTTTGACCGGCAGGCCCACCGGCGCCAGCCTCTCCCGGCGAGCCTAGCCGCCGCCGGCATATCAGGGCCAGCAGCCGCAGGACGTCCGACAGACTGCTGCAGTCCCGATCCGCCGATTTCCGTTTCGGCAGAAGACGATGCTCCGACGCTCCGGACAACTGCCAAGCGCCGGGAAGCCGCCTTCTGCAAACCATTACTTTGGACGAAGTTGGGCCGACCTCTTATCTTTTCGGGCATCGAACCGGGCAATGGCGGGTTTCCGCTTGTCGGTATGTGGGAGGAAAAAAGACATGAAGACGAAGACGATCCTGATCGCTTTGTTGTGCAGTGCAGCGCCCTTCGCGGCCTCGGCCCAGGACACGACCGAGAGCGGCGCGAGCACCCGGGCCGACGTCCAGGCCGCCGCGAAGCAGGAAGCCGAAGCCCGCTACGACAATCCCCTGATCGAGCAGCGCGCCGATCCCCACATCGTCCGCGGCGAGGACGGAACGTATTACTTCATCGCGACCGTGCCTGAATATGACCGGCTCGAGATGCGCAAGGCGGATTCCTTGGAAGGCCTTGCCGACGCCGAACCGGTCGTGATCTGGCGGGAGAACGAGACCGGCGAGATGGGCTCGCATATCTGGGCGCCGGAACTCCACCGCATCGACGGCACCTGGTACATCTATTTCGCGGCGGGCGGCGCGGAGAACGAATGGGACATCCGCATGTACGCGCTGTCCAATCCTTCGGACGACCCCACCACCGGCGAGTGGACCGAAGAGGGGCGGATCGAGACCGATCGCGAGGATTTCTCTCTCGACGCCACCGTGTTCGAGCATGACGGCGAACTCTATTACATCTGGGCGCACCGCCTGCCGCGCGAGTACCACAATACCGGCCTCAAGATGTCGCGCATGGCCAGCCCGACCGAGCTCACGGGCGAGGAGATCGTCCTGACCGAGCCAGTGTTCGACTGGGAAACGCGCGGTCATTACGTCAATGAAGGCGCCGCCGTGATCAAGCATGACGGCAGGATCTTCATCACCTATTCGGCGAGCGCGACCGACGCGAACTATGCGATGGGTCTCCTCTGGGCCGACGAGGATGCCGACCTGATGGATCCCGAGAGCTGGAACAAGTCTCCGGCGCCGCTCTTCTTCACCAATGAGGAGTTCGACCGCTACGGCCCCGGCCACGCCCAGTTCACGGTCAACGAGGACGGCGAGGACGTGCTGGTCTATCACGCGCGCGAATACGAGGAGATCCCCGGCGGCGAGCCGCTCAATGATCCCAACCGCCACACCCGCGTCCGGGTCTTCACCTGGAACGAGGCGGGCTTCCCTGAGTTCGGCCAGAACAGAGGGGACTGAGGCCCGACAGCGGCATCGGCGGCGGGCCTTTCGCAGCTTCGCCCCGCCGATGCCGCCCCTTCCTCAGAGGATGCTCTGTCCCGTGCCCTTCCAGTCGCGGACG
>JACLAD010001294.1_pt1 | contig 18123 bp, 14 predicted proteins | sample 8027901 | NCBI WGS metagenome assembly JACLAD01 (sample SAMN15725071, study PRJNA655200) | protist metagenome | isolation source: fluorescence activated cell sorting (FACS) single amplified genomes of... | place: Spain: Blaines Bay Microbial Observatory, Mediterranean Sea | collected 2016-07-05 | reverse complement strand
GCATTGGGGTTTTTTTATCATATGGCATAATGAAACCTTATTATTGTATACGTTCCATATAGCACAAAATAGAAGATTTATCTGAAATTAAGTGTCAATCGACATCTTCAAGCACCAACAATCAGCAGATTGCCAGAAGTTGGTATCCAAAGGCTACAGTCAAAAGAAACTATCGACCAGTAAGCGAAAACAAATAGGATTTTTAGCACGCTGAAAAACAGTGCACCGATAATGGAATAGGTAAGAAAGAGCGATGACCCATGGCAGACTTACAGTTGAGGATCATTCAGACCATTGCCATACATCTAACAACAGCACTGGACAATTTTTCCTGGCCACTCCACACCAAAACATCAACTTTCACTCTACACCGCCAGAGACATCTTGATGCAGTAGCCTTACAAAGCATCAATTGATTCAAACCCAATCATCTACCTGGAAATGAACTTGGTCTATTTCTTTGAGACGGATGGTACTCTTTAATTACCTCTTTACAACTGTTCCATACCTGAAACATTTTTTTCGATTCAGTATGTTTATTTCTATCCGGATGGAGTGTAAGCAAACCTTTCCTTTCTATCTTTTTAAAACTCATTGGATCTTCAAAGTTATCACCAAGCTGAAACTCTCTATTAATTCTTTTAAACAGTGTTTCTATATTATTCATATTGTTCAAAGGAATATTACGACGCAAATCTGCTGGTTCTAAGTTCCACCAATCTTCACGAGTAATACCGCTTGTCCGACGTTGAGCTTCCTCTGCGCGACGTCGAGCCTCCTCTGCCCTACGTCGTTCATGTGCTTGTTGCTCTGCTCTGCGTTGAGATTCCTCTGCTTTGCGTCGTTCATCTGCTTTGCGTCGTTCATCTGCTTTGCGTTGTTCATCTGCTTTGCGTTGTTCATCTGCTTTGCGTTGTTCATCTGGTTCTTGCTTCTGTCCACGCCGAGCTTGCGCTTCCCTCTGTTCTTCCTGTGCTTGTTGCTCTGCCCTGCGCCTAACTAGGGCTCTGAGTCGATCAATCTCTGCTTTGCGCCTTTGCTCTTCTTCTTTTTTCTTGCGCTCAGCAGTCTTACGTATGGGATCATTTTTAGTATATGGCATAATTAACCCTTGTTATTCTATATATTTTTTATAGTATAAAATACAAGATTTGTCAGAAATAAGTGTCAACCAACATCTTTACGGCGGAAAAAACCAACCTGAGAAGAGCATAAATACATTGTCGACCCAAAGCCCATGTTGCTACAATCAAAGTCTTCAACTACTAGGTACCACAGAAAGTCTGGTAAACACGCTCATCTGGGCGAGGAGGACGTTGGAAAATCTCTGTTGAGGCCTGATTAACATAGGGACTTTCAAGCACAGCGATCAGCTTATGCAAAGGCTGATAATCCCCTGAGTTTGCTGCCAGTAAGGCTGATTCAACTTGATGATTTCTTGGAATCACCGCGGGATTGGTCTTTGCCATCAGAGCACGTGACGACGCGCTTGATAGCGCATCTTCGTCCAACCTTGCCCGCCAGCGACGATGCCAATCTTGAAAACCACGACGCTGGTAAAGCCCATCTTGTAAAGCAATATCATAGGTCAAGTCTCTAAAAGTGTTGGTGTAATCTGCTTGCACATCCTTCATCCAAGTCAGTAAATCAGTGATCAATTGCGCATCACTGGGTTCATACCCGGTTAACCCTAATTTAGCACACATCATCGCCTGCCATTGTGTCTGATACAGCACAGCAAACTGGCTAACCACTGCCCTTGCCTGAGCCACTGCCTTTTGAGCATCCTCGTCAATCAAAGGCAGTAACGCCTCAGCAAGCCGTGCGCAATTCCATTGAGCAATAGCAGGTTGATGACCAAAGGCATAGCGCCCCTGTCTATCAATCGCGGAAAACACCGTATCTGGATGATAATCATCCATAAACGCGCATGGACCATAATCAATGGTTTCTCCAGATAAAGCCATATTGTCAGTGTTCATCACCCCATGAATAAACCCAACACGCATCCAAGCAATAATGGTTGCGACTTGTCTTTTGACAACCCGTTGCAATAACGCCAGGGCTGGGTTTCGGGCACCCGCACACTCAGGATAATGCCGCGCAATGGTATAATCCAATAAGGCCTTAAGCACGGCCGGATCCTGTTGACCGGCCGCAAAAGTAAACGTGCCCACGCGAATATGTGACTGAGCCACGCGTGTCAGCACAGCACCTGGCAAAGGCTCTTCACGCAATATCGTTTCACCTGTTGTCACCACCGCCAAACTGCGGGTGGTTGGGACTCCCAAATGATACATGGCCTCAGCAATCAAATATTCCCTGAGCATAGGCCCAAGCGCGGCCTTACCATCACCCCCACGTGAATAACCTGTGCGCCCAGACCCTTTGAACTGTATATCAACGAGCTGTCCGTTTGGCAGCATATGCTCTCCCAACATATGCGCACGGCCATCACCCAACATGGTCAACGAACCAAACTGATGTCCCGCATAGCTTTGAGAGAATGGCCTGGCCCCCGTAGGCAAGCGCTGACCCGAGAACAATTGCGCCTGTGCTTGCAATGACAACCCTGTAAAATCAAGACCCAAATCATCAGCCAATGCATGATTGACCACCACAACCCGCGGATCTAACACCTGATCGGGCTGTGTATGCGCATACAATGGCGCCGGCAGAGATAAATAGGTTGATGAAAAATCAAACCCGCACGCTGACATAAACCCCCTTACATCACTAAAGGCCCATGATAAACAGATGCCCAGCAGAACTCAAGCCATACGCCCAGCAAACCTGAATACAGCATCTATTAGAACTGACTCTACAACTCAGTTATCACATCTTTTGGCGCTAACGACGATGTGTGAGATAACGTTTCACTCAAGCTAAGTCTTTTTGTTAGACATGATGAGCTGCAAATAGTCTGCATAAGTTGAGCCCCCAGGGGCTTGTTTAACCAATTGCCAAGCCTGATTGCACGCAAGACGTGTTTTTTCAGGATGATGATGATAAAAATCACGCTGAAACTGATTGTATTCAAATTGTTGACCAATGGTTGTCGGCTGATTTTGTAACCTTGCACCAAATCACCATAAGGCAGCTGACCGTGGTTTTCTTGTTTAGCAAAACCACGCAGATACGCATTGAATTTAAAAGCATTGCCAATCTGCGACACAAAAAATGATTCAAATAATGACTAAGCACTCAAACTATTTCTGGGAAATATTTTGTGACGACTCAAGCATGTTGCCCCGCCACAAAACCTGATGACCACGCCCACTGGAAATTATAACCACCAAGCCAACCGGTCACATCCAGCACCTCTCCCACAAAGTACAAACCTTTATGCCCACTAGCTTCCATGGTTTTAGAAGATAAATAATCACAGTCCACACCACCCAGTGTGACTTCAGCCGTTCTATAGCCTTCGGTGCCATTAGGCTTGATGACCCAGCTATGTATCTGCTCTCTCAACGTAGCCAAATCCCTTTGATGTAGGCGGCACAAAGCCTTGTGCAACAGATCCTCATCAATATACATATCAAGAAACCGCTTGGTAAGATACTGAGAAAGATAAGTCTTCACCGACTGCATAGCATCTTGGTTTTGCAAAACAGCCACAATATCCATCTGCGGAAGACAATCAATCTCAATAGCCTGACCGGCCTGCCAATACGATGAAATTTGCAACATCGCTGGCCCACTCAGACCCCTGTGGGTCATCAAACTATGCTCATGAAAAGACTGCCCCCGACAACGTACAACCGTATCAAAAGAAACACCACTCAGCGGTGATAAGCGTGCCTTATCCTCATCATGAAGCGTCAAAGGCACCAGACCAGCCCGCAAGGGATGCACAGGGAGCCCAAACTGCTCTGCCACTTGATAACCCCATGGACTAGAGCCCATAGATGGAATCGACAAGCCACCCGTCGCCACAATCAAAGACTCGCACGCAAAAGTCCCTGCAGTGGTACGCAGTTGATAAGCACGGTCTTTGATTTTTTCAACGCGCTCAACAGAAACACCCCGCTGCAAAGTGATGGTTTTCTGCTGGCATTCATCCAATAACAGTTTGACAATCTGTCCCTCTTTGGTATCACAAAACAATTGTCCCTTGGTTTTTTCGTGAAATGCAATCCCATGCTTGTTCACCAATTCAATAAAATCCCACTGTGTATACTACTTAAGCGCCGATTTACAGAAGTGCGGATTCTGAGACAAAAAGCATGCTGGGTCAATATGGTAGTTAGTGAAATTACAATAACCCCCACCTACCATTAAAATCTTGCGACCTGGTTTTTTGGATTTTTCAAGAATGAGTACGGAGCGCCCACGCTTACCACATTCCATTGCCGCCATAAGCCCAGATGCGCCTGCGCCCACTATAACGACATCAAACAATTCAATACGGTGCACCGTCAATCCAAAACACCTAAAATAACATCTCATACACAGATTGTCATCTGAAAATTATACACAAAAAAAGCGGATTAAAGTCAATTAGCATACTGGCATGCACCAATACCGCATGCACATCTAAGACCAAAACACGTTTTGAGAATTTTGAATCAATAATGATCATGTTACAAAAAACCATCACCAATATGATGGACAAATCGATAGTTAACCAAATGAAAAAAGCACTCGTTTTCAGACAAATACCATCCACGATCAGCTCTCTGGACATATTGTAATTAGCACAAGAGCAAAATCTGTCAACCTAATAGAGTTGCTGACCAAATCGCTGATAAACCATATAGATCGATAATTATTGACTGATTACCCTGAACGACTAAATAAATTAGTTGAGTGCCAACAAAAATAGGCAGCAGGCACCAATAGTAACGTCAGTATCGAGGTACTGAGCATACCTCCAATCATTGGCGCAGCAATACGACGCATCACTTCTGAGCCAACTCCTGTCCCAATCATAATCGGTAATAACGCAACGATTATTGTAGATATCGTCATCATAATGGGCCGTATTCGCCGTAACGCACCATCAATAACCACTGTTTGTAAGTCCATGAGGGTCAAATGACCGTGCATATGTCCCTGCTTTTCTGCAACAGCCTGATTCAAATACACAAGCATCAAAACACCAATTTCAACCGCAACCCCAGCAAGCGCAATAAACCCAACAACAGACGCAACTGAAAAATGGTAGCCCAAAGAATACATCAACCAAAATCCACCAATGAGCGCAAACGGCAAAGTACCCATCAAGATAATCACCTCAGCAGCACGAGGAAAAATCAAATACAAAAACACAGAGATAATGGTAAGTGTCATCGGAATAATCAACATCAAGCGATCCTGAACACGCGCTAGATAAGCATATTGTCCAGACCACTGCACAGTATACCCAGGTGGCAATCGAAGCTGCTGCGCCACAAGTTTTTGCGCTGCCGCCACATACGACCCTAAATCACGACCATCAATATCTACGAGCACCAAACCTGTCGGTCTTGCATTTTCACTTTTAATCACTGGTGGCCCATCTGCCATATAAACATGGGCAACATCAGCTAAGGTGATATGCGCACCTGTTGCAGTCACAATCGGCAACATCTTTAACTTAGGCACTGAATGACGATAACTAGACGGATAACGCAAATTCACAGGATAACGCTCTAAGCCCTCCACCGTCTGCGTCACATTCATCCCCCCCACGGCCATAGCGATAACTTCGTGCAATGAAGAAAGCTGCATACCGTATCGTGCCAATGCCAATCGATCGATATCGATCTGCACATAACGTCCACCAAATACCCGCTCACCATACACTGACGCTGTCCCAGGCACTTGTTGCAAAATGGGCTCTAATGCCGTTGCAATCGTTTGGATTTTGGCTAAATCTGGCCCAGAAATCTTAATCCCTACTGGTGTTTTGATACCAGTTGCCAGCATATCAATACGCGTTTTAATCGGCATCACCCACGCATTGGTAATCCCAGGCAGATTGACTGCACGCTCAAGTTCAGCTTTTAATCGTTGCGGCGTCATACCTGGACGCCACTGATCACGTGTATGAAATTGAATTACGGTTTCTATCATAGTGAGCGGTGCAGGATCCGTCGCCGTCTCCGCACGACCAATTTTACCAAAAACCGTTTTCACCTCAGGAAACGATTGGATAATTTTATCAGTCTGTTGCAAAACTTCTCGCGCTTTACCAATAGAAAGACTCGGAAGTGTTGTTGGCATATACATCCAATCCCCTTCATCAAAATCTGGCATAAACTCCGTACCCATTTGTGTCAACGGCAACAGACTCAACAAAAAAACAAACAAGCCCCCAACCAAAAATTTTCTAGGATGATACAAAACACCCTGAATCAGAGGTCGATACAACCGCTTTAATAAGCGATTGACCGGATTATTTTGCTCAGGAATAATCCGTCCACGTACACAATAACCCATTAGCACTGGGACAAGAGTCACCGATAACCCTGCTGCCGCAGCCATCGCATAGGTTTTGGTATAGGCAAGCGGTGCAAAAAGACGACCTTCCTGCGCTTGCAGGGCAAATACAGGCAAAAAACTGCAAGTAATTATTAGCAATGAGAAAAAAACTGGCACGCACACTTCAAGTGTAGCCGCTGTAATCAAAGACCAACGATTATTCACAGTCACTGGTGTTTTTTCAAAATGCTTGTGCACATTTTCCACCATCACAATCGCAGGATCCACCATAGCACCGATTGCAATCGCAATCCCACCCAAAGACATGATATTGGCATTCACACCTTGGAGATACATCACAATAAAAGCAATCATCACGCCCAAAATCAAACTAATAATCACCACAAACGATGATCCCACATGTAACAAAAAGACCGTACAAATCAGTGAAACAATCACAATTTCCTCAAATAACTTCCAAGACAAATAATCAATGGCCCCATGAATCAAGCCTGATCGATCATAAGTCTCAACAATCTCAACCCCCTCAGGCAAACTCTTGGCAAGCTGGCTCAACTTAGTCTTGGCCGCCGCAATGGTCGTCAACGCATTTCCCCCCTGGCGCATGACAATAATGCCACCAGTAACTTCGCCTTGACCATTTAAATCCGCAACACCACGGCGCATTTGTGGTCCCTCTTGGACGCGCGCCACGCTAGATAATAAAATCGGCGTACCAGTTTTACTAACCCCCAAAGGTATATTCTGAATACTTTCAATACTGCTTAAATAACCACTTGCACGCACCATATGTTCTGCCTCGCCAAGCTCTATTACCGAACCCCCCACTTCTTGGTTTGCCTGTTGTATAGCGTGCTTAACCTGAGATAATGTCATCGCAAACGCACGTAGACGGTTGGGATCAATCACAACCTGATACTGCTTAACCATACCACCTACAGTAGCCACCTCAGCCACTCCAGGAACGGTTTGTAGGGCATATTTCAAGAACCAATCTTGTAAACCGCGAAGCTGAGCAAGATCATGTCGGCCTGTACGATCCACCAGGGCGTATTGATACACCCAACCCACACCGGTTGCATCAGGACCAAGTTCAGGACGAACCTGAGCCGGAAGCTGCGCTGAAACTTGACTTAAATATTCTAATACACGCGAGCGCGCCCAATAAGGATCTGTACCATCCTCAAAAATCACATTGACATAGGCATCACCAAAAAAAGAATACGCGCGCACAGCCACTGCTTTAGGGACAGAAAGCATTGCAGTCGATAAAGGATAAGTAACTTGATCCTCAACAACCTGAGGTGCTTGCCCCGGATAAGATGCCTTGATAATAACCTGGGTATCTGACAAATCAGGAATTGCATCAACAGGCGTATGTTTTAAGGCATACACCCCAGCAATCAATACCCAAGCCATGAAAATTAACACCAGTGATCTGTGGCGAATAGACCAACGGATTATCCTTTCTATCATGGTTTAACGCTCATTCATGTACATGTTCATCCGATTTAGGCTCAGTCTGATTTTGAGAAGAAATTGGCATTTCTTGTGCACTATGCGAGGATGTAGACGGTTGTGAACGGCTAGCATCTGACACAACATCCTTGGATACTACTGCAGAATCAGTTTCCATAGTACCCCCCGTTTGCACCATAGGTTCAGCTGTGCGATCAGAGTGTCTAGTCTGTGTATGTGCCTCATGATCATCGTGTTTATCGCCTACTATGTCCATACCATCATCCACTTGAGAATGCGTACTAGCATCCATGGAGTCAACACCTTTCATATGCGCTGAGTGCTGCTTATGAGCATCTGTTACTACCGTATGATCAGGCTTATTATGCGCATGCCCAGCATGCGTAGCATCATCAACATGTGCATCAGCAGTCATTCTTTGGATACCTGCGTGTAAACTAGATTCAGAATCTAGTAAAAACTGTGCAGATGTGACAACCCTATCGCCGATATCAAGTCCAGACACCACCTCAACCTGATCACCAGACTCAATGCCAAGTTGAACCGACTGTACCCTAAATTGCCCTTCAGCAACCTGAACCACAGCACGTGTATTCGTGCCACCGTAAATAACAGATGCACGTGGAATGACCATCACAGCATCGCGCGCATCAGCAGCAATTGTGACATCACCATACATATTAAGCTTTAGCACACCATCAGCATTATCAAAACGCAAACGAAGCTTAAGCGTCTGCGTTACCGCATCAAGTGATGGATAAATATAATTCACCTGCCCCTGCCATGAGTGGCCCGGAAAATAGGGCAATGTCATACGTGCTTCCTGTCCAAGCTTAACCCAACTGGCCTGACGCGCAGGGACCTCAGCAATCAACCAAACACTGGAAAGATCTTCCACCACCATGACCACATGATCTGGTTTAACATACATGCCCTCACCCACATTCAACTGCGAGACAACACCCGTTTGTGTAGCGTAAACATCCATCAAGTCTTCAGCAACACCTCGCTGCTGCAAACGCGAAAGCTGTTGTTCACTAAAACCGAGGGCTTGTAGTTTTTTTATACCAGCTTTTTGCAAGACAACGTCCTGGTTACGACGAGCCAATAGATATTCTGCTTGCGCATTGACTGCCTGGGGCGCATAAATGCGAAAAAGCAATTGTCCTTTTTGTACCGTATCACCGGAAGATTTGATTGCCAAAGAACGAATCCAACCTGGCGTATACACATGCACATGCTCAACATGATTGTCGTTAGCGGCGATTACCCCTACCGTATCAATCTCACGAGACAGCGATTGTCGCTGCACAGATGTCGTTCTGACACCTAAATTATGGACAACAGTTGGTGAGATCCGCACAACATCATCAGCAGATAACTGCGCACGCTCAGCATACACAGGCACCAAGTCCATACCCATTGGCGACTTGCCTGGCGCATCTCGACGATAACTGGAGTCCATAGGCGCTACCCAGTACAATACGCTTTTTTCTTGACTTTTTGTATGCATAAATTGAGTAGCAATACCATATTGAACCCCCATACCCAGTAAAAAAGCAATCGCAACGATCATCATACGCAAAGCTTGAATGTTTTTCATATTTGACTCTCAAGATAATAAATATGCGCACGTATCTCGGTGGCACGCGCCTGAACAAATAAATACTGTAGGGATGTTTGCAACATTTCAGCATAAGCATTGGCAACCGTATCAAATGCAACTTGCGTATTCGCATAAGCAGACTTTGTTGATGCCGCATACTGCTTGGCTTGTTGCATCGATTCTGTTTGATATAAACTGATCTGCTTTTGTAGTGATTGATAGGCAGCATAGTCTTGATCAACCTGTTTTTTCAGATCCAAATAATCGGTACGATATTGATATTCAGCAGCTTGATACTGTTTTATACTTGCAGAGATTTGACGCTGCTGGCGATTCACAGTAAAAAAAGGCAATTCAGTGCTGAATTGCAGTCCGATAAAATCTGACCGAGATTGATCGTTCATAGAATCCTTGCCTTGACGAAACGCATAATAAATACCAGCTGATCTAGCCGGACGAACCCCCTCTTTACACTGATTAACCTTAGCCTCGGCACTCTTTATTTGACTATACATATCTTGTAACGATGGATGCTGTTTCAATGCGTGTAGCAAAGATTGCTGATCCATCGGCTTAGGCCATACAGGAAACCCATCAGGATGACAACGTGCCGCCATTGCAGGGCCAAGCCAACGGCTAAGCTGTGCCCTCGTTTGCTCAGTAGCTACCTGGTTTTGTAAAATCAACTGCGCAACCTCAGAGAGCAACATTTGCGACTTATACACATCATGCTGATAACCGAGTCCTGAAGCAAGCTTAGCAGTCGTTGCCTGCACAAGCTTCTGTAAAACCTGCTCATGCGCCAGCAAGATTTTCTTGGCAGACAATAAGTAAGCAAGCTCAATCCAAGCCAAACGCACATCTTTGATGATAGTAGCTTTTGTATTTTGCAACTGAAACCCTTGAGCAGTGGCCGTCCATTGTTGTGCCTCAGCTGCAAATTTCAACGTATTCCCACGGGGAAAGTCCTGAGAGATACCAACACGCATTTGTGTCATATTATTTTGGTTGAATTGAAAATCATCAGTAGGCACATTGAGTAAACCCAAGTGCAACTTAGGATCTTGCAGTTGCCCATCGGCAATCGATGCATCAAGTGAAGCCGACTGTTGACTTGCAATATGCGCAAGCTCTGGAGATTGACTTAAAGCGACACGCTCAACATCCGCCAAAGTCACATCAGAGACAGGTACAGAAGCGCTCGCATAAGCACCACAGTCGACAAAGACAATCATCCCTAGCAACCAAAGCCACTGTTTATTCATCATATCTGGTAATTCATACCGTCTGTGACTCAACCAAGTCACAGGGTGAGATAATGAACTGTTTGATAGAACAAAATCAGGCACTGATTTGTCACCATAGGTTATAATAATGAATGGACTACGAATCTTCGGCATCCAGACACTAAAAAAATAATCTAGCGTACCATCGTGCCTCTGAGTGTCAATTAAAATTATCTTGACCCCTTGCCATTGAGTTGGGTGCTCACGCCCTAAAAATACTTCGCGCACATCCAATGTGCACGTTAACTTGGAAAAAATCGACCCCATCCTATCAATAAATGATGCTTTTTTTGAGAAACACCTTTGGGGCATCAATATTGTGTCGTCTTCATAATACTTACTTCGAGTATAATACTCAGGCCACCGCAACGCATTGCTCAACTTGACCTCACCGATTAGATGGTAACCTGCAGATAGTTTTTGACAAACTAAAGTGACTGATGAATAATTAACAGTGCTTAGCCTTAAACTAAGCAAACCTCTGTCGAACAACACTTAAGGAGATAAAAGTGAAAGTTACTAACAAAAATCTTACTGCAGTCATCGCAGCATTTCTAACCTGCGGAATTTCTGCTGCAGCACCATCCACATACAGCAAATCCCCAAGCCCAACAATGGGATTTTCCTTAGGCTACAATGAGCCAGCAGGAGACGATATGGTTATTGGCGTTGATTACATGACTTCCGAAATGGAAGCAGGATTCAACTTTTCTGCTGAGCACAACCTTGCTGTAAAGGAAGGCAAAAGTGATTGGAACCAGGCTTCAACAGGCCTGTACATTGGTGCTGTATCGCCACTCAAAGGTAACATGCTCTTCTCATATGGTATAGAAGGAAACTATACTTGGGTAAGCAGCAAAACTGATTTCGAAGAAGGGGACGCCATTGACCACAACCCTTATGTGGTTGGCCCATATATTGGTTTAGCTTACAAGCCAAATGCTCATGTAAAACTATTCACAAGAATCATGCCTATAAGCTATGAAACTTTTGGATTTGATGCTGGCTCGGCTAACGCCAATGCTAAAGGCAAGCAAAATGAGTGGGAATTTTTCAATGAAGGATCAATGGGTATTGCATACTTTTATGGCTAAACCCGATTGCATTTGAAAAAACTTATCATTATTACGCTCAAATAATAATGATAAAAATTTTTCTGGAAACTGATTATATTTAACATCACTGTCTAAGTACAATCAGTTTCCAATTTTTAAGTTCATGAACAAGAAAGTTACTCTAAAATAATATAACCCGGACCACACAGTCTTCTAGCAAGATAATTACTGATTAAAACATCATAAAGGCAAGACACCGCCAGCAACGCACGGCTGCAACTGAAAATGATGTCACCGAGCACCCAAATATCAAGATGCAGCCACACCCTGCAACAGCATGATCCTAAACCAGAACCCACGGGAAACATGTAGAAAAAGATAGGAATATGAATGCCATACAACGCCTATACAGAACGGCACAAAGTAAACACAACAACCTGCACAAGGTAATCGTTTATTGATCAATAAACTGATGAACCAAGCCTACACAATCACAAAAAATGATCAAAATAATCGTACCAGCTCTACAGAAAAACGACTCAATAACACGCCAAGTTTCCATTGCTAGCACCGTTTGAGATTGTCTTTCCCACATGCCTGTGCAAATCGAACCTGATAAATGGCACCACACAACAAATTAACAAGCCCTGCAGTAGCCAAAGCATCATGAAAATCATCAGCATGAGGGAAATAATCCGCATACGCTGCACAAGAAATGGCCTGTAATTGTTGGTAGACATCATCTTCTTGAGTGATGCCATAGTGCTTGCGCATCTGCTCTAGAAAATTCAATAAAGAAACAAAAGGATGCGTGATAACAATTTCACCCAAATCAATCATGGTAATTTTTTGCGCGGTATCATCAATAAGCGTATTATTGTCATTAAAATCTAACTGAACCGCGCTGGGCCTGATGCCATAACCAGATAGTTTTTGACAAAGCGCAAGCACTTGTGATGATTGCCCTTGAAATTGAGCGATCTCAGTTTCTGAGAACCCCTCTTCAGTCAACAATACTTTATCCGCCACAAGCGGATAAATATAAACAACTTCAAAAACCCATGATTTTAAACTAATATGTTATGAAGATTACCCAAAAAGACTGCCATGATCATACTGTCTGGTTAGTAAGGTAAAAAATGCAACAATGGCACTGTCAATTTATGCAAACTTTTAAACATAACATCATGGTACAATATGGCAATGAAGGCAAAAAATGGCTTGATTCATTGTCTAAAATGATCACCGAAATAGGACAAAAACATAATCTATCTGGCCTAACCCCAGTCAATAACATGACATTTAATTATGTTGTGAGTGGCTATCAAAATGATCAACCCATCATATTAAAAATTGGCATGAACAGTAAAGCTTTAGCTAAAGAAGCATCATGTCTAAAAGCTTTTGCAAATCATGCTACAGCAAAGGTCATAGTAGATGATGGTCATATGATTATCATGCAACGAGCTGTGCCTGGCGGCACCATCAAAGATTATTTCCCAGATAATGATAGTGAAGCAACAAAAATTCTATGCGCATGTATAAAAACGCTTCACAAGGCATCAATGCCAGAAAGTCATAACTTCTATCACTTAAGCGAATTATTTAAGACATTAGATCAAAAGTTAGATATCCCCGATGAAATATTAGCTAAAGCCAAACATTTAAGAGATAAATTATTCAGCACAACGACAAAAGAAGTACTGTTACATGGCGATTTACATCACGATAACATTCTGAATAATGGTGATAGTAAGTCACGGCATAGCTCGAAGAGCGAAGACGAATGGTTGGTAATCGATCCAAAAGGATTTATTGGTGATCCCGCATTTGAACCAGCAGCTTGCCTTTGTAACCCTATACCCGAATTGCTTCAAGAAAATCAGCCAAGCGAAATTATTGAAAACCGCATTAAGATTTGTAGCGCTGAGCTTGGTATTGACTCCAGGCGAATCGCTGACTGGCTTTATACTAAATCTGTTTTATGCTGGGCTTGGAGTTTGGAGGATAATCTAGATACTAGCTATTGGTTAAAGTTTATTTCCACACTCACTCACATTATAGAAAAAGGTGGTTAATAAGACCTTGTTGATTAATTCAGGAGCTAGTAGCTATAAATTTAATATAATTGGAATGGTTTGATCAAGGTAATTTTGATATCGAAATCGATACAAGCAGTCTCACTCCTGAGGATATTGCTAGTATAATAAAAGTATCATTAAGCACAGTGCCCAATCGACATTTATTCAAATAATAGGTTAGTTTTAAAATAAAAAAGTTCATCCCCCCTATTAATTCTTACCACGCTGTACTAAGACGTTTGCACAACGATCTCTGTATTAAGTTTAATTTGTTATAGAACCGTCATGGCTCACTCAGGTATGTCATTTAATTTATCGTTAGCCATTCTTTTTTGCTATCCAAACAAGATGCTGATCTTGATCACTTTCTTTTAAAAGAATTTCAAAGCCATATTTTTTAAGATGCTGTTCGTAAACAACAGGATCGAGGCTGTAAAAATGAAGTTCTTGGAAGTATCTATTTTTCAGCCATTTTTAATCAAGAATGATGTTAGGCAATTGTTGCTTAATATTGACCACTTGGATTTAGTGGTTGTAAATTTTATCAACAATGTTTATTATATTCTGAAGTTTAGTGTATAATTTATATTAGTACTATGAAAGATTTATCTACGTTACCTATTTTCGTTATGTTGTTGTCTAATATTTGTTTTGCAGATACTGCTCCTGAAGCTTGGAAACAAAAGATTGTTCCAGAGGAAATATCTTCAAAAATTTTATATCACCCTATATCTCATTCATCGGTGGCTATGATGCAAATTAAAGACTCTGGTGAAGAGTTGGTGGACTTGCTTGACATTAACAACCCTAGATTGATTCCATTGTCCTCATTTGATAAAAAGTACGAAAATACTTATGAGGGGTGGTCAAAAGTAAGAGTAGGAGTGTACCAGAAATTATTAAAAATGCTTGATTCCCTTCCAGACAATATTGGCATTGCTTATTTTGAAGGGTTTAGAACTTTATCCAAGCAAAAAGAATATTTTGATAAGAAGTTTTTGGAAATTTCACAAGGGATATCAAATAAAAATCAAGCATATCTAGAAACAACTAAACACGTTTCTCCATTTATAGATAATATACCAACTCATGCTACTGGAGCAGCGATAGACATGACTTTATTTTCTGTAAATGTAAATAGCGACAAAAAATCTTTATTAGACATGGGGAAATTTGATGTTATTTTTGGTCATAATGATCAACAAGAAACATTCTCTATAAATACTACTGGTTTACAAAAAGAAAACAGATTGCTGTTACTAAATGCTGCTATAAAAGCAGGATTAGCCAATTACGGGTTTGAGTGGTGGCATTACAGTTATGGTGATAAGATGTATGCTTGTGTATATAAAGAACCTTATGCGATATATGGATTGGCAACAGATAAAAACGACCCAATATTGTCTATGACCAAAGATGAGTATATAAAACAAATGACTAAATAAAATGACTGGAGTATGTAAATAGTTTGTTTTGCTCATCTTTCAAAACTTTTATGGTAATAGATTTTTTATTTACTACATTCATAGACAATACTCTCGTCGCTATCACCAGGGCCATTTGAACGATAAAAAGCCTTTAGTATTTTAACATCACGAAACCGAATACTCTTTAGCAATTCTAATAATGACCTCGGCTCATATATTTTTATTTTATATTCTTCAACCTCAGTCTTAATCACTTGGTTTTTATCAATCAGTTCATACTTAGCTACAGAAGTAGCAAATATCAACATCAATCGAAGCACAAGAAGATAGTAGGATCATTTTGCCATCTGGACGCAGCCACTTAGAGCCACGCCACACACCAGTGCCACTATGGAAGAGCTACAAACTTTTCTTGCCAGAAGCCCACAATGAGACAGATGACAGATTGCAATGAATCATCTCATAGACCATGAGATCATTGTATTTTCACCAACCATGGTTACGCCCTATGAACTACCCGAAATTTTTTTGACAAACAAGGTAAGCAACCAACAAAATCGCATCACAAAAAATGATTCAAATGATGACTAAGCACTCAACTATTTCTGGGAAGTATTTTGTGACAACTCAAGCATACTGACCCGCCACAAAACCTGATGACCACGCCCACTGGAAATTGTAACCACCAAGCCAACCGGTCACATCCAGCACCTCTCCCACAAAGTACAAACCTTTATGCCCACTAGATTCCATGGTTTTAGAAGACAAATAATCACAGTCCACACCACCCAGTGTGACTTCAGCCGTTCGATAGCCTTCGGTGCCATTGGGCTTGATACGCCACCTATGTATCAACTCACTCAATGTATCCAACTCCCTCTGATGCAGACGGCACAAAGCCTTGTGCAACAAAGTCTCATCAATATGCATGTCGAGAAACCGCTTGGGAAGATACTGAGAAAGATAAGTCCTCACCGACTGCTTAGCATCTTGATTTTGCAAAACATCCACAATATCCATCTGGGGAAGGCAATCAATCTCAATAGCCTGCCCTGCTTGCCAATACGATGAAATTTGCAACATCGCAGGGCCACTTAGGCCCCTATGGGTCATCAAACTATGCTCATGAAAAGACTGCCCCTGACAACGTACCACGGTATCAAAAGAAACGCCGCTCAGCGGTGATAAGCATGCCTTATCCTCATCATGTAGCGTCAAAGGCACCAGACCAGCCCGCAAGGGATGCACAGGAAGCCCAAACTGCTCTGCCACTTGATAACCCCATGGACTAGAGCCCATGGATGGAATCGACAAGCCACCAGTTGCCACAATCAAAGACTCACACGCAAAAGTCCCTGCAGTGGTATGCAGTTGATAAGCATGGTCTTTGATTTTTTCAACACGCTCAACAAAAACACCCCGTTGCAAAGTGATGGTTTTCTGCTGGCATTCATCCAGTAACAGTTTGAGAATCTGACCCTCCTTGGTATCACAAAACAATTGTCCCTTAGTCTTTTCATGGAACGCAATACCATGCTTGTTCACCAAATCAATAAAGTCCCACTGTGTGTACTGCTTTAGCGCCGATTTACAAAAGTGCGGATTCTGAGACAAAAAACAGCTTGGGTCAATGTGATAATTGGTAAAATTACAATAACCCCCACCCGCCATTAGAATCTTGCGGCCCGGTTTTTTGGATTTTTCAAGAATAAGTACAGAGCGTCCACGCTTACCGCATTCCATAGCCGCCATGAGTCCTGATGCACCAGCACCCACAATAATGACATCAACTGACACAATCTGACTCATTATAATCCTAAATATCTAAATTATCCTTCAATATCAATATTGTAATGCAAAATGCGACGAAAGAAAAGATCAAGCCAGCATGGTGACTTACATCACAGTCAGCTTGTCATGAGCACGATGCGCTTGAGTCAATGTGTATTATCTGCATAGTGACCATGATCAGGGTTATCGAAACATTGAACAACAACGATCACATGGAAATAAAAATAAGAGAAATATCAGAAAAAATCGTCATTATCACCTATACAGACTGACAAAGGTTAACTGGACAGCAACATGAAAGACAAAATAATCATTCGAGATCTATTTCTAAGAACCATCATTGGGCTCAACGACTGGGAAAGAGAAAAAAAGCAGGACATCGTTTTAAATATCATCATACACACGGACATGAAAAAAGCCGGGGACAGTGACAATATTGTAGATTCAGTAAATTATAAAAATATCACCAAACAGATTATCGACATGGTTGAAAAATCCTCGTATCAATTACTTGAAAAATTAGCATCAACCATTGCACGTGAAATCATACAAAAGTTTCATGTAGAAAAAATAGAAATAACCATTGATAAACTGCATGCCCTCAGATTTTCCAGATCTGTCGCTGTACAAATCGTCAGAGAAAAAAAAGATTATGAATGAATATGTGATTTTAATAGGGTCAAATATTGATGCTGAAAACAACTTATCTCGCGCCACAGCAATCTTGTCATGCATTACAACTGTCATTCAAATTTCAAAAACATACCAAACCCAATCCATCAAAAAAGGACTCCCACCCTTTCACAACCAAGCTTTATTGGTCAAAACCAACTTAGATCACAAAATACTGAAAAAAGAGATGTTGGCGATTGAAAAAATGCTTGATCGCGTCAGAACAAAAGATGCCTATGATTCACGCACCATTGACATGGATATTTATCTTGTCAATGGACAATGGACAGAGGAGGC
>JACLAD010017033.1_pt1 | contig 18127 bp, 19 predicted proteins | sample 8027901 | NCBI WGS metagenome assembly JACLAD01 (sample SAMN15725071, study PRJNA655200) | protist metagenome | isolation source: fluorescence activated cell sorting (FACS) single amplified genomes of... | place: Spain: Blaines Bay Microbial Observatory, Mediterranean Sea | collected 2016-07-05 | reverse complement strand
ACATGCGAACTCATCTGCTGTTGGTGCGTGCCGGGAAGTGTGCGGGAATCCATGGGCATCTCGTTCTAGATAGAAATAGATTTATGAGCCGCCTACGTAGTGTAAGAAACACTCGTATTACGACCAAAAATGTATTGAAGTTTTCTCTAGAATGTTAAGCGCTGTGCATATATACAACCAAAACTATATTAAAGTTTTCTCTCGCGAAGGTTTTGTGATGAGACCGAGCTCTTCGCCTCTGCGGATGAATGAATGAGGGGTAGAAAGAAAGAAAAAAAGAAAGAAATAATGTGGGAATGTGTGATAAAAGCAAGCGCGTAGAGGATACATGTCGCTGTCTTTTACTTCAACTCCTTGTCAAGAGTTGTATAGAGTTGTAGTGCATACTAGCAGCATACAGTCAAACTTCACCCCTCATGAGCCGCTCCTCCTCGTCTAAAAGCAGTGGAAGGGTCACAGAGAGCTCTTCCTTGCCTTTGTCCCACTTCGCCTTGCCTTCCGTGTCCACCACTGGCTTTGGAAGGTATGTACACAGTTTGTACTTAGGACTCTGCACGAGGAACTTTTGCCCCGTGACCTGGAGGTCAATGTTCTTCAGCTGCGCTCCAGGTAGCTTGACTTTGACTACAACGCTGTCGCTGTGAATACTGGAAGCAGTCTTGGCCGTCCCAAAGAATACTGCGTGGAAGATGCAAGGTCAAGGAGTTGATCAGCGCAACGAAGAACAGCGCCCCTTGCTTTCGCAATTCTGATCACTTCTGTACTCACGGTCTTGCGAGAAGACGTTTTGTCCGACGTTGATCTCGTACTCTGGCTTGATCCTTCCATCATCATCGAAGTCAACATCATGGTTGTCAACCTCATCATCGTCCCAGATGTCCTTGGTATCCTTTCGTGACGCTTTGTCTCGCTTGTTAGCCCCTCCTGCTCCGCCCGTTATTGCCTTGATCTTTTTCGGGGCGCCGAAGTCGCCTGGAGTTCTGATTGCAGAACTGGACGCAGACACGCCACGTCCAACCCCAGTTGCCTCCTCGGACCGCGAAAGCAAATTGCTCAGCGCCCGGAGGTCGGATCCGCTCATCACTTCCAAGCTCACTCTTGAGCTGAGTCCCGTGTTTATATAATATGTTAATTAACTGTGTCATTCCTGCCGGTGCGTTCCAGTTCGAGTCCAGCAGCGCACTGTCTTGGGGTGCTCGGGTAGGAGGTTTCGGCAAAAAAGTGTAGATCGAGAGGAGCGATGACGAGAACTGAGGTGCAGGTCAAAACTGCTCGAGTTCAATCGAGTGAGCTGAGTCAGTCATGAAGTGAAGTCCAGCTGGGTGGGGGGCTTCGGCCGCCGGCCGGCAAGATACAGTCAGCATGCCTCAATAATGAATAACTTTCTTCACTTAGAGCAAGAGCACCGACATCTTCAAAACCGACCCATCACGATGGGGAGCACCGGGCGAGGAAGAAAGGCGTCAAAGTCTCCCGCCAGGTCGCCTGCTCGCTCTGTGTCTCGTAGGAGGGGCAAGGGCAAGGATCAGATGCGGAAGGGGAAGGCGTCGCCGAAGCAAGTCTCCGCTTCCAACAAGAGCGCGGACTCGTCTTCGAAGATGGAGGTTGTTCTCGCAGTCAACGAGAGCAAGGAAAAACGCAAACGTAGCTGGAAACGCCGTGTCTTTTATTCTTGGGTTCTGTTTTGGAGCTTTCTGCTGCAGATGACAACGCTGAAGCAGCTGGGCTGCGTTCTTTGCGTCTTTGCAACCGCAACTCTTTGCTACACCGAGCTTCTCGGCATCATGCACGAGTCCGACAAGGAGTCAGAAATGCCTAGCTTTCATGGATTTTACGTTTTCTGGTTTTTGCTATTTGCTGGATACTTCTACGGGTACCAAATGGAAGAACATCTTCTCCGGCAGTCTTTTGAGCACGTTGTAGGCTTCAAAATGTCCACCGTGGCGAGGCAGTGAGTGCGTTGACCTCTCGAAGATCAGAGCTGAGCATGGGAACGTGGAGCTGTACTAACCGCCTCCCCTCACCCACCCACCCCGCGTACGTGCGCGTACGTAGCTTCCGTGCAATATTTTTTATCGCCTACTCTCTGGGACTGGTCGCCTTTGTCCTGTCCCTCAGAAAGAAGCATCTCTACCGGTACCAATTTGAGCGCTTTGCATATTGCCACATCGTCCTGTTCGGTATCGTTGCACAATCATCAGTCATGCTCTACATGATCTTCGAGGGCATCATTTGGTGGGGTAAGTATAAGGAGTTCGCTAGAGTTTGGCGAAATCAGAAATGCATCCGAGAAAGGCTCATTCGCTTTCCTGCTTCCGTCCTTTCTCCCCTGGCAATCAGTTCTCCCATCCTCTCTGGTTGTAACCAACGACGTCTTCGCGTACATCTTTGGCTTCATGTACGGAAGGACGCCCCTGATCCCGAAGCTCTCGCCCAAAAAGACGGTTGAGGGCTTTATTGGTGGCCTGCTCATGACGATGGTGTTCTCCATGGCAATTTCCCGTATATTTTCTTGGTTTCCTCTTATGGTCTGCCCACAGGAAGGTGTGATGATTACGCTGAGCCCTTTTGTTGAGCGTTGCAAGGAGATGGAGAGCAGGTGAGCATGAGGAAGCGAGCCAGAAGCTGGCGGTCTCGAGAAAGCACACATGTGTTCTTGCAGCTTGCACAGCCCCTTCCATCGATCACTCAATACTGCACCCTTGGTGTTACTTTGCACCACCACAAACCGGCAGCCTATTTCAACCATTTCCCATCAGAGATTACATTCCGCAACCTGAGTCTTACGGTCTCCTCGCTGGCCTCATGCTCAGGATAGTGCACTCGGTCCTTCCGAACGTGATTCTTGACCTTGGAGTGCAGCCGGTGAGCTTTTGCTTAACAAAAATGTACACCGGCTCTCGATGCTTACTGAGACATTCGATTTTTCTTGCGCAATATCAGCTTCAACTTCACGCGGTCGTTATCGGGCTGTTCGCTTCGCTGATTGCCCCTTTCGGCGGATTCTTTGCCTCTGGCTTCAAGCGTGCTTACCACAAGAAAGACTTTGGAACTCTAATCCCTGGGCATGGTGGAGTCATGGACCGCGTCGATTGCCAACTCGTGATGGGTCTCTTCGCATACATTTACTACACAACGTGGGTTTTCTTACTGGACGCAAGATCCAAATCGCCTCGTTTGTTGCGATCTTGTAACTTCTTGTCTGGCCCTCGACTAATGCGGCAACGCCGCGATCCCTTCCTTCAGGTATCTCCTGCCCTACTTCCCTGAGCACACGATGGACATGACTTGGTCCAACATCAATCGGATGAGCCTCGACGACAAGATGAAGCTGTTTGTGAGGATGAAAACAGAGCTTGAGCCTCACTTGTAAACTTGAACAAGTTTTCGACAAATAACGAGCCTTCGCTCATGCATTGTGCCAGGGAAGCCATATCCTCCTTCAAGAGAATCGCACCGGTGGGCCCGGTTTTGGTAATCTCCGTTGGAGCAATCGAGACCTTGCGCCGCTGAAGAAAGAGCGAGTCGAGCAGATGGTAGTCGGGGAGTACTCGAAAGAAAGACGGCCTTTTTATCTCAATCGCCCTCGTTTTCACCGCGGACAAACTTGTCGTCTTTGCGACATCGGGCAAACCGGAGCAGTGCCCCTACCGCAAGACAGCCACATACGTTAGTACTCTTCGTCGTCGTCTCCTTCCACGTAGGTACCCGGGATCAAGATGTTAACCCTCTCGGCAACGGCCTGGACGACACCAGAACGGTGAGAGGAGATGCCGGTCTCGTTCAGAAAGTCCCAGAACGCGTCACAATGCTCCTGCACAGAGACGCCCTTCCCCTTGAACGAAAGGAACTTTCCGATGAGCTGGTGGCACGTTGTGATGCCACCCTTGGCGAGCTTCTTCGCCGCAGCCGGGCCGATTCCTGGCACGTCCGTAATGGACTCCGTAATTGGCTGGCGGAGAAAGTCCGCTAGGGTCTCACCCGACACTTGAGACCTCATGGGGTCATACTTGTCGCCTCCGGTTGCAGCCATGGTGTTCAGATAGATTGGCTTGAGTCTAAAACGATACGGATGTGATTGTTTTTTGAGGGTTCGGCGGCCGGGGGGGCGTTGGGGTCTTCTCTGTTGAACCCCTCTGGTTGAACTCGGGCGCTGGCGTGGAGGCCTTCTTCCCCAGAAAAAGCAAGGCCAAGGTGACCGGCACGTTGATTGAGAGATTTGCTGGAGGGAGTTGAGGGGATGAGCAGCGAGAGCGAGGGAGGGAGAGGTCAGAGAGGGAGGTCTTGGACAGCATGGGGTCTTCTCTGTTGAGACAGAACTCGGGCGCTGGCGTGGAGGCCTTCTTCCCTAGAAAAAGCGAGGTGACCGGTGGCATGGCGGCCTGCGCGTGAGCAGAATTCATATTCCCTGTGGTTGAACTTTATGGCTCCCTCGATGAAACCGCATCCAGGGACGGACCTCGCTTCGCCAGGATATGAAGTAGGAAGGAGGTTTGGACGGGTTCAAACGGGTATTCTCGGGGGCAAAATGGAGATCGGCTGAACATGAAAGCCGAGCCTGCATAAAAAGTCCCACCTGCTGCGTCTCCCCAGCACACGACGACATTCGCCATGCTCTCCGACCCTGAGATTGGGTCCACCGGATTCTCTGCAGAGGAATGGAACAAACGTGCAGAGGAATGGAACAATATGAGTGAGGCCGAGCGCTCTCGGAGGGTGTACGATCATTACGACAAGAACAGCGACGGGAGTCTCGATCCCAACGAGTTTCGCCTTCTCCTGGTTGACCTCGAGCTCAACTTAACTGGTATAGAGTCGGAAAAAGTTTTCTCTCGCCTCGACAGGGACAGAAATGGGAAGATCTCGTTTGAAGAATTCTATGCGGTGAGCAGGCTTGGGGGGTTGCAGTGAACTGGTAGTGCTCAAAACTTTGTAAACTGAAAGGAATCGCAACCAGGCCGTTGGCGTCTTGAAGACCGTGGGCGAGAAGGACCCTGCATTTCAGCTGAAGGATGCGCTCGAAGTTCTACTTGCTCCGCAAGACGTGATCACGAATACTTTGGTCCGAGTCAGCAGCGCCCCTCAAGACCCTCCTCCATCGCTCTCTGCAGACAAGCTCTGGGTGGGGTGAGTGTGAGCGAAGCAAGCTTCGACTCTCTTTGCAAGGAAAATTGAAAATTGACACTCACTCATCAACTCATTTCTTGCTCGTACTAATCACTGCAATCGCCTCCATACGTGGGGCAGCACCCGCACAACATTGAAAAATCAGTACACGTCTCTCTACATAAAGGGTGCCATAAGGCTGGTCATATATCCTGTGATAACCTGGATGGTAGCGGAAAATATGAAGCTTCCGTGCGAGATGCCTTTCATCTCGACCGCGATCATCACGCTCATTGTCTTAGACATTGTAACGTACGCGGTCAGTACAGAGGAAAAGAAAACAAAATTCTAACTGCAAGAACTTGAAGCTCACCATGTCATTACTCGTACCTGCCGACCTCTGCCCCATGCACCCCCGCACGCGTGCCAGCTCACTTCCTACTTTACATTCAAGATGATAGGCGAGTTTCTCAGAAACACGCAGGAATACTGGGACCAAGGGCATATTGTAGAAGGTGCTTATGTCGGGCGAGTCTCTCAAAACTTTTTCGAAGAGAACGAAAAACTCCAGCAGGCAAATAAGAGCCTGGCGGCATATCTCGGCCCCTTACTGCTCGTGTTCCTTGGGGTTTCGATCGCGTTCCAGGTGTAGGTTCCGTCTGCTTTTTGACAGTGGCCACCCCTTTTACATATGGATCATACTCAAAAAATGCTTCACGGAAAACTAGCGCCCTTTTCAAGGTCGATATGGCAACCACTCAGTGCTTTCTCCCGCTTGTCTCCTTCTACTGGTGGTGCTATATTATCGCGTACTCCATTCTGGTGAGTGGGAATGAATTACAGCACTCGTGGTCCTTAATTCGATCACGCTCGAAGATGGAATCAAAGCTCAAACTCACGACTTCCTCCATCCCAATCCTCTTCAGAGCTTTATCATTATCGTTTTGCTGATCTTCATGTTTTGCGCTTGTGGCTGTCCGCCGTTAGTTCTTTTCGCGTGGGCTATCATGAATAGACCCTCCCCATACAAAGAAAGGGAGGCGGCAGAGAGGGCCAAACTGGAGGAAGAAGAGAGGCGGCGTAGGAAAGTCTAAACAAAAGAATGATGATTTTATGACTATCACAACCTTGCAACTGGTTTCGTCGCATCTCTCTGGCAGTAAAAAAATAGCTTCACAATCTCACAGATATTTCGAATCTGCGAGTTGGTTAGATTTACGTAGGACGGCAACCAGAGCCCTGTGTTGGAGTATCTAGAAGCACTAGGCGAACTACAGGGGGGCGAGTTTCTAGCTCGATGGGCCACGGTCTCATGGATTGGGGGGTAGGTTATTCGAGTTCCGACGCCACATGCCTTGCACCAACGCGAGAGGGCATCTCTTTCCCAGCGAGTTGTGCAGAAGATCTCAATAAACCAAGGAATCCATCCCCCACCCAGCGCAGGGAGCACCGTCACGTTCGGTACATTGTGTAGGTGATGACTGAAGCATGGGATAGGAAGTGAGCGACGATAGTAGTCAAGTGGTTCGTCACTTGAGTGTCAACGTGTCTCTCTTCAAAGGCAATCTTCATAACGAACTCAAACAACTCAAAACTCACGCATACAAATTCCACATCTCACGCATTCTCATCACACGGCCAGGAAGTTTCTTCAACTGCTCAAGCCCGATCACGCTCTGGACGTCGGTAAACTTGAAATTGACGCCAAAGGATGGGTACTCTTCAACTCCTGCTTTCTTCCGACCAAAGTTACGAATACGCTTGACTCGCTCCCCAAGCTCGTCCGAATTTGTCACCACACAGCCACCTTGGCCTGTCGTGATGATCTTTGGTGTCGAAAAGGAAAATGTGGCGATGTCGCCAAAGGTTCCAATGGACCTTCCCTCGTGCCTCGCGCCAAGGGACTGTGCCGCGTCCTCAATCAACCAAATGTTCCTCTCTTTACAGAGCTTGGCAAGGCCCTCAAGATCCTTGCATCTGTTGTTCAACGAAACGTGGATGACTGCATCCACTTGCTTACCAGAATCCAGCACAACGCGAACAATGTCTGGAGTAATTGTGTACGACTCGGGGTCAACATCGACGAACACTACTTCCGCGCCCATGAGTGTCACGGCGTTGGCTGACGCCACCATGCTCAGTGTAGGGACCAAAACACAGCTATGCTTGTCTAAGCCACATGCTAGCAACGCCGCAGTAATAGCGAGCGTCCCATTTGGCACAACCGAGCAATACTTTGTGCCAATGGTCGTAGCGAGCTCGCGCTCAAACTCCTGGGTCCGCTTATACTCTGTGAGAAATCCGCCCGACCGCATGTAGCGTGAGACCGCGTCTGCCTCGTGCTCGTCAGTAGATGGTCTCATTTGCATTATGGTTTCCCTTAACGGTAGAAGCGAATAATATGATCCGAGTCGAAAGCTCAAGGCCTCCCTCTCTGGATTTTTTCGCGTCACAACCGAGGGATCGTTGTTCTTCAGGTAGTCTGAGAGAGAGATCATTCGGAAGTCGATAGAGACTCTTGTTTTGTCCGTGCTGTTTGCTCGATTGAAATGCTCACACTCAAACCCGTTGAACGCGAACAGCTCTCCAGCATCCTTTAGTCACAGTTGCGTTCGTTAAGTGCGGATGCAAAGACATGAGGCAATCATCGAATTACTCTCGAAACACACCATTTCAAGTGGTTGAAAGTCGCCTTTCCTTGGCACAGACTCGATATACATCGAACTGGTACCCTCCATGCGAGTCAGTGCATAGAGAAAGTTTCGCACCCCCTTGGGGTGTGGCGTACGATTGTGCGCCGCGTCACTATCCCTGTGACGGGGTACTGTGACTGTTCCAGGCATGTGGAAGCGAATGTTGGGGAAAGCCTGCACAATTACGGCGTGCTCGTCTGGATAGAAGTGGCGCCCCACGTCCGAGAGGAAGGACAGGTACCTGATTTTGAACGCTTCCTTTTCATTTCCCTTATAGAAGCGTCGATGCAAGTCCACGTCAACCTCACCTGCGTGAGATTTGTTCGAAGCAGTCGTCCATTCGTCAGACGAGGTGTGCACCGTGTCCAGTTCAACAGGATACAGTCCTCGAATGTGCTCGCGAATGCCGTGATCGTTGTGCACGCGAAAGACTCCGTGGTCTCCAACGCTCAGTCTGTGTTGAATCGATTGAGATGCTGTCCTCGCAGGCTTCAGATCTCTAGTGGCGATCACCGCAGCTTCTGCAATCGACATCATGAAGATTTAATGTCATCAGCAGAGCTCTATTCGGCGATGGATGATTGATTACGTGGTTTTAGGAAGGTCAAAGGTCAAAGGCCAAGGCGCAAGCAAGGGCATCCGTCGGTCCTTCCTTCCTATCCTCCGCCTACACGGCATTTCTTGTATAAGAAGCACGGTTATCCGACGATTTCGAGAGGTAACCTCGTGCTTCTTATAAGCCAAATCAGGTCGTTCATCCAGTCTCCAGGTTAGTAACAGTAGGGTATACACAAGGGCTGGGGACTTCCGGGTGTTCACTTTTTGTGGCATCCGGAGGCTTCGGAGAGAGGTAACCTCGTAACCTCGTGCTTCTTATATAAGAAAACTATCTACCCTTCATCAGAAATGCCGTGTACTCGAGCGGTTTCCTTCATCAGCCGTAACAACACCTGGAAGACGAGAAATCAGAAATTAGAGATTATCTGCCCTACCGACATGCAGGAGCCGCGTGCTCCCGACACAATCGGTGGCAACATTCTACGGCCTGTGGGAAGCTTCAGATTCAAAGCTCCCGCGAAAGCTTGGGAGCCAGATCCATCGCCGCCAACCATCGTTCACAAGCGTCCGAATACGAGAGTACGTCCTAACCCTCGGGTAATTACGAACTCGCGTTCGATTCCCCACGAGAAAGAGGCCTTTCGTTCTGCTCTGTTGGGCTGCGCCGTCAAGCTGCACGAGCTAAACTACGATGCCCAAGCTGAGCAAAGGAGCGGAGGGGGTCATGGGGGCAGTGCTCTCCGGTACCTCTTGTTTTTGCGTGAAGCGAGTCAGAGGATGCCGCTCCTCGGAAAAGACTTGCGAACATTGCTTTTACAGATTGCGGCGAGGATGGAGAAGCTCACCTTTTTCCGTGGCGTTGACAAAAGCGAAAGGAAACGCGAAGGCAAATCCTACGACGTTGTGAAATATGGCGGTTGTGTTGAAGATGGTGTCTCCGAGCAAAGTGGAAAACCACGAACCAGTGGCGCACGTGGCAGTCGGTTGCGAGGCGGCGGAATTCTGTATCGTGACCAAGCCCTAGGCGCCTTGGAAGAGCTGAAGGCTCGGAAAATAGAGCTGGCACAGCTTCAGCAAGAGGTAGTAAGGCTTTCCGAGGAGAGACTTGGAGTGTTTGCTGAAGTTGACAGCGCCCGCGCACGGCTGGAAGAAGTGGAGACAAAGCTTGTCCAAGAGGAGGGCAGGCAGGGTGCCCTTGAGAAAGAGCTTGATCCTCTGCGCACTGCGTTTGCGAAGCTGCAGGAGGAAAGGAATGTGTGGAAACAGACTTCTGACGCAACGAATAGGGAGCGATTTCACACTGACGACGATGTCGACACGATTACCTCAATGATTGAACACGAACAAGAGGACCTGAGAATTGCGACGGAAAATTTTGCCTTCGCCATCGAAGAAATCAGGAAGGGGGTTCCCGCCGAGAAATACAAAGCCATTACTTCGCAGATTGCCTGCGATCGCATGGAGGAACGGGAGCTTGAAAGGGAGAATGAGCAGCTTTTATCGGAACACGTTGCGATTTTGCACCAAATGGCATTGCACGAGAGCGAAAAGGGGAGCCTTCTATCGGAGAAAGAGCGTATCGAGGACAACCAGGCGGAATTTCTCAGAGCGCACACGCCGCGACCAAAATGGGAGGAGGGCGCTGTGATAGCGTCTGAAGTGACCGAGTTTGTCGACTCGCTTACCAGCGCTCAAGTAGAGCGGAATGGTACTGGCGACAACAAAGGCAAGAGCACTGGCGAACCTTCCGATTCAGCTGCGATTGGTACAGGCAAGTGTACCGTGTTTGGATTGTTTCGGAAAAAAGAACGAACTTAACACGCATCACAGGGTCAGTCGCTGCAGACAAGGAGGGGTTGCTTGCCGCAACACGCAAGGGGAGCGTTCGTGACTGGCCACCGACGATTGCCATTGTCACATCGCTGACAAAGCGAGCCAAGGAAAATTATATCGACAGCTTCAAGGACAAGCTGGCCGAGGCCGAGAAGGAACTCGCGAATGTCTTAGAATTGACTGCAAAAGTGAAAACAAAGACAAAGCATGTTCTCCAGTCAATGCCGGCAACCTACGTGCAGCACCAGAAGCACTCGTTTGCTGTGGCGGACGGAACGGATATAGTGCAAGGGCTGGGAACGGCATTAAAGATTCCGCCTTATCTACGACACGAGGGTCCTATACAGTTGAAATTACTGTAGGTGTGCACGGTGACAGTGCACATCTAGCAGCTGCATTTTACTCACACTATCACCATCTGGTACCCAACTCTGACAGCTCTAAAAAGGACCTGGATGAGATAATCGGTGACATTTGGGCAAAGAAGTCTGTAAATGATGCTGCCAAGGGATCACGCTCGATGCTGAGTGACTTTTTCAACGATTACCTGAAAAACAAGTACGGAATGCAAGCCATGGTCGCAAAGTGGGCATACTCTATCATGCATGGGTTACGACAAAACATTTGGGATTATGCTGTTGAGATGTTCCTCCTAATCCTGTCTGGAGATGTCAGCGAAGATGCATACCATGATGCAAACGCCATGGTCGAGCACTTCAAGAAGTTTTGCCAGCGCATTTCCGACGCCGAGGTAAGCAACACAAAAGTTGGCGTAGTGAAAAAGGTGAGTGCTCGGATCATATTTCTGTCTCTTGCTCCTTCTCTCTATTGTCATCAATCATGGTCACGAGCTCTCACCTTTGATCACGCAGACCAATCTCCTAGCATCACTAGGGAAGTTTTTTCCCATCAAGAACAAGGTCGCAATTGATATGCTAAAGTTTAGGATCGCGAAACACTTTCCTGGGGCAATGGTTTCTCTTGACAAACTCTTCGGCCCAGAACAGGATTGCCCCTTACAGGAACGTACGGAAAACATGACTTTCATGCAGATGCTGCGCGAGCAGCACCTTCGTGATATTATTAACTTCATGGACCGCATTCAGAGCCAGATCCAGACAGCAGACGCAACTGGGAAGGGCAGAGTCATGCCGCATCAGCTTCGCAGTGCTATAAAGAACGCTGATCCGTACTGCTCGTCCAAGCAGCTTACAGAGCTGATGGCTCGCGGGATGGGAATGGGAGCGGAGGAGATGGAAAGATATTTTCGACTTCAGAATCGCAACACCGCCCAGACCGGGTCGACAGAGTCATCAACACGCTTTGTTCACGTGGAAGGCTTTATGTCTCGGCTGAAGACGGGTCTAGTGCGACCGTCACGAATGTACGTTCTTGATGCACAACCGAACGTCGCTATCGACGACGGTTCCAATCATTTTGTGAGCCGCAAGAACATTATAGCAAAATGGACAAGTGTGCGCTCCGCTTTCAACGTCGCCCGCGTCCTTGCTAGCTTTCGTGTGAAAAAACAAAATGAGGACGTAGCGGCTGTCGCTGCGGCCGCTTCCAAAGCAGCAGGCGCGTACGGAGACTCGAAGGGCTACGCTAGCGAGACAGCAAGCTCTGAACGGCGGAAGTCACAGCCACGCAGCCTGAGCAGCGTGGTGAGGCGTGCTTCTGCCCTCAAAGTAGGCTCATCGGGACCGGAACCAGGCAGCGATGGCGAATTAGAGTCAAAGGAGAAGGACACCGCATCTGTTGCTACCCCTACGCGAAAGACAAGCGTGTTTGGTTCTTTACTTTTGCAGAAGAGGATGTTTGTCAAGCATAAGAGTGTTGGCAACCAGATTGTCGCGCGGATGATCGCTGAGGAAGAAAAGGCCCAGGCCGAAAAACTTCGAAAGCGCAACGCATCAAAAAAGAAGTTGCTCATTCTCGATACGCGGAGGCTGACCGGTGTCCGCAAGTTTGCAGAGAATCTTTCGGGGAGGTCAATGGCTAGAACAAATCTGCTTGAGGCGAGCCTTGGATCAAAAGAACCCGCGACAGCTGCCGTAGCTTCTGCTACATCCGCTTTTTCGTCAGCTTCGATCTCTGCAGGGAGTCGCTCACGGTCAAACACGATGGATTCCACTCGAAGTAACAACTCGGCTGTAGCTTCTTGTGCGGCTTCTAGTGACGGCGAATCCACCATTGGCACTGAGAAGGCATCTAGAAGACACGGCGCTAACACCCTTTCCGCTAAGGAAGAAAAACATCGTTTGGCAGCTACGCAGTCCCGATTTCGAGAGCGTGCCAGTAGGAGAGCAACTGCGCCTCCAGCACCAGCGCAATTTCAATCGCATGTGGAAAGAGATGTTGGCACCTTGTCTTCGTCTTCTTCCTCTGATCGGAACACAAAGAACAAAATATTACGGAGTACGCGAAGAATATCGAAGATGCGGAGAAACACTACAGTCAGCATCCCCATCTCTTCGTTAGAAAATATCAACCACATGCGCAAAATAGCACGGACAGGCGACGCTACGGAATCTACACATCTCACTGCCACCGAAGCTGCCATGGACGAAGCTGATCGCGACTTCTTTCGAAGGATGCGCCAGGTTAACACAATGACCTCTATGCACGGTGCTTCACGGAGCAAGCGTCGTCGGTCTGAAGCCTTGAAGAGAGCGATGAAGACGCAACCATCAAAAAGTAGCCATACTTCTATCAAGAAGTCGAAGAAGCAGAGCGAATTATCTAGACGGCGAAGCAGCAAGCACAAAAAAAGTCTGTTGCTTCAACACTTCAAGCAGCAAACGCAGGCGCGAGAGGACAGCGGCATCGACCAAGATCCCGTTACTGCTCTCGCCAGGCGGCAGAGTGCGCGTCGAAGAACGACAGCGTTTTTACCAGGGCTCAGCGAGACATCCGCGTTGTCTTCTGCTCACGGTCGTGGTATGCCCGCCCGCTCGTTATCAGACATCCCTCGTCGGAAGAGCGCGAACTTTGCCGTGCGTCAGAAAGTTAAGCGTACGAGGAGTATGCGTAGAAGCACGCTGCGAGCTCCGTTGGAGGACAAGGAAGAGCTTTCCACGCCGAAAGTGATACTCAATGTTGGGGCTGATGTGGGCAAGACTCGTGATGAACGAGAAAGAGCAGGAGAAGAAGAAGATCATGAAGATGCAGAGGAAAGACCTGGTGCTTCAACTTCCCTCATCAAACCTTGGCCAAGTGAGACAGCAAGCAAATCATTTGATGAAGTTGCACGTCGATCGGCTGCCACATGATTGTCGTCCGATGCTTCCCAAATTAAAAATCATCTCCGTTCATCCCTGTCCAACTCAACCACACACTCCGAGGGGTGCTGCAGCAATACAACTCGGACCAGAGCGACGCAACAGAACAAAGAAGTTCCTGACGAAATAATGTTTGTTTCAACCCTATCGTGCTAATGTCGGCGTTTAGTAGGACGAAAGAGCTCCTGAGCTCTGTTGGGACTTCTAGGTGGGGAATCGGCAACGATCGCGCGCAAGCCTTTAGCGCATCGCATCGCGGTGGAGGGGAAGAAAGAGGCGAGAAAGGCGAGAATTCCAAGTACACCGTGTGCTTCGTTGGCATTGGATTAGCCCTATTGGCAGGCACAGCTGCAATTGCAACTTGGCGAGACTGGAGAGACGCGCGGGAGCGGGGAAGCGCGGCAAATCCAGTTCACACAAGGCCACTATCTTTGTACAACTTCAAGGACCTTGTTGCGTTCGCGCAACATGATAAGCTCAAACTCGAGTTGCTTCGGAGCGCCGAGCTTCACGAAAAACATACTGCTGAGTTGCAGAGCCAACTAGCCACGCTTAGCGACACAAATCTGCAGCTCCTCGCCGCTCTCAAGGAGCTCGAGCTTAAATTAACGGAGAGCGTGGCCGCAAGGGAGGATGCTGAGTCGCGATTGTCGCGGGTCTTGTCTCTCTTGAGTCTCATCAGCATTGAAGGCGAGGAGAAGCCGTGGATGGACAAAATCGCTGCTGCACTCGAAGTCTTGCAAACTCGGTAGTCGTAGTCGTTGAGTTGATGAAGTTACTTTTAGGTTTTAAGATAGATTTCTAAGACCAGAAGAAAAAGAAAAATGAATTCAGACGTCGAATCACACTCCACCCGCCTCAACACGGCCGTCTCCTCGAAAGCGAATGGATATGCTTTTGATGGCCTCGTAGGTGAAAAACGTGATCGCGCCTGCGGGAGCGTAGGACGTAGCCCGTGGTCCAAATCCCCTCCAAAACGCACGTACCCCAGCAGACTTTCGCGCCTCTGCGATAGTTCCGGTGACTGTCGGATACTTTCCGTCTGCAGTCATTGGGGTGACCTGCATCCTCGTCTTGAGAACCTTGTTACAGAACGTGGTTTGGTAGTGCAACGTTGAGAGAAGGTACTTAGATCAGAGCGAACACACAACGACGAATCAATCGTGCTGGTCTCTTAATAGGCTTCGCCTCCCGCGCCCGGGCACTTACATCCATTGGCGTCGTTACCCCCGCAACAACAGATCCGGCCAACGCGCCGCCCAAGATATGTGCGATGAAAGGTCGCTTGCTGAGCGTCTCAGAAGTACTGAGCATCGCTCGTTTGCTTCCCTCGTATACCACGAAGTAACCGCCAAGGAACATTGCATGCAGGAGGACAGATGGCGCGAAGCCCTTCATCAGTCCCCTGTATCCTTCGGCTTTTACGACGTCTCGAAAGATAGATTGCGTGGTCACACTTTCTGCCGCCTTTGGTCCGCCCGATCCGCCACCAGCCCCCTTCTGAAGATTTGCAAGCTGCCTATAGTGTGCCCAAAAGATGGTAGAAGAAGGAAAAGAAAAGGAGAAGGATCAAGGGGGCGAGGACGGAGCCAACACGGGTTCATGAGCGTCATCCTTGAGAAAACGACGTGCGAGACATACCATAAGCTCTATCAACCGACTTACAACCGCTGTTCTACAATGTCAAATGGCGTGCGGATTCCAACTCCAGCGACCAAAGCAAATGGAGATATCACTGCCACATACGGATTTGCGTTGCCAAAGGGAGAGTCAAACGTTCGCCCGAAGATATGCAGCTTTCTTGGGCCAGCCTGCCCCGCGGGCGGCTCCAGCAGCTTCTTTCCTTCCTCGTACTGAAGGCGAGATCGGTGGCAGGTAAGAGAGGTAAACCATTGGGAAAAGGGTGAGCCAGCGAAGAAGGGTGGAGTGCGAGTGGGAGGGGAGTGCGAACACAAGCGATGCCGCCGCCACTGCCAAAACTGTCGCCACCTTCCGACCTCCCGCACAAACCAGCGGCATCCCTGACTTCGTTCGAACTTACGAAGAGGAACGTGAACGCAGCCAGGGGTGCGGTCCACAACAGTCGTGGCGGGAGACCCCGGTAGATCCCATATAACCCCTCTTCTCTCGTCACGTGATAGAACGCCTCCGAAATCGATCCATAACCACGAGCCAGATCGGGATTATTTTGCAGGCGGACCTTCACCAGGTTGAACGGCGACATGAAGGCTTCGGTGACGCACCTCGACGCAACTCCGGCGATGACGTGGTCTGTCGAGGTTCCCTTCTCCTCCTTGACCGCCGGCATGGTCGTCTACGAAGGCAAGTGCGGCCGTCAGGACAAATGAGCGAATATCAATATTGGCCGCTGCTTTGTCCCAACAAAGTTCAATTAAACATTTGGAAGAGCAAGTCGATCTCCCGGTCGAGGTCCGTCCAACTTGGTTGAGATTCGGTGCTCGCCAGGGTGGGTGCGCCACCGCCGCCAGCTGGCGGAATTCCGCCGAAAACGCCCTCGCCAGTATTACCCCCCGAATTAATAATATCTGCCGCCATGATTACTGCCGTCTCCGCGTCGATCAAACCGTCTTTGAGCCCTGGCATGTGAACGAACGGATCCGCCACCTCCAAGCGCTTGAGCAGTAGCTTGTTCGGTCGCCAGTCTTGCATGGTACGCCGAGGAAGGGCGGGCGTCGTGGAAGAGACCGGTCTGCTGCTAGCTGCCGAGTGCTGCGAAGTAGAGTTTGCACGACCGCCAGCTATGCCTTCTGCGCGCTCAACCTCCTCGCGATACTTTCGAAACTCGTCTGCAGTCGCTAGGCCGACGGGTTGCTGGTTTTGTGGTTGCTTTTTCAATCTCTTCCTCTTGTCATCCATAGATTTCCAGTGGTCTCCGGCAAAGTCATCCTTGCCCTCGCCGTCCGCCTCGGCTCCGCTAGCTCTAGTAAACCGAGACGAGATGATAGACGCCGCATCCTTGCTCTTCGATCCGCGAGCTTTCGCGGCTTTTGCCGCCGCCGCCGCAGCGGCCGTTGCTGTGGAATTTCAGAAGAGACCACAGACGGAGGGAGGGAGGGAAGTCAGTTGGGCTCTTCAATCAAGGATGGGTGAATGAGAAAGCACGCACCAGCTGACGCTGCCGCCGCCGCAGTCGACGCGACAGATGCTTGAGTGCCGGCGACGTCTCTTCCCGCGCCTCCCATCGCTGCAGCTCGCGCCCTTGAGACCTCCTCTTCGAGGGAGAGACGAAAGCGGTGCGAGAAGCTCGGCGGAAACTCCCGAGGCGCCTTGAAAGCCTCGAGCGGGGCACGAGCGCGGGCGGCCCGAGCCGAGGCAGAGGAGAGCGCCGCCTGATCGCCAGATGCGAGGGCTTGAGCGTACAGCTTTTGACCTTCGTACGACTGCCAACGCGCTTTCGTGAAACCGGGGTATCCGCTGGGCGGGCCAGCTGCTCCTCCTCCCGTCGACTTTGCCCCTCTCCCGCTGCCGCGACCCCGGGCGCGCGCCTCCTGCCTCCGCCTGCGATCCTCCTCCTCTGCGTCCTCGTCGTCCATGGCCACGGTGTTGTACTCGTCGGCGCCGCCGCTGCCGTCGCCATACGCATGGATCTCGTCGTCGTCCTCTAAGGCGGACAGACCGATTCTATTCTTTCGCGCGCCGCCGGCACCTCTCCCGAAGTGAGAACCAAGCCCTACTCCTCCGCCTCCTCCGCTCATGCCTCCTCCTCGAAGCTCAGGGTTGTGTTTGTACGGGTCGAAGCCGAGGCCGAAGTCGTTCGTCTTGACGAGAGGCAATGCCGGCCCTCTGCTACGGCGATCAGCGCCTCCAACTTTGCTCAGACCCGCGGGGGCAGCAACGGAAAACTCGTCGGCTCGGCGCCCCAGAGCGTCGATCGCCGACTCTACCCGCCCCTGGACGCGCGAGACGCCAGCGCCGACTGCAGGATCGCCTGCACCAGGGACGCCAGCACCGCCGCCTGCGGCACCAGCCAAGACCATATTTTGCCCGATGAGAGGGTCGTCCTCGTCGTCCATAAAGTCACGCGCCCTCTGCGCAAAAGCCGCGGGATCGGCTCGCTTGCTTCTTGAGCTGCGAAAAGTAGCCTGGGGCTTCCATCCCTCCTTCGAACCAACAGTGTTAAAGTAACCGGCACTGAAGCCTCCCGTGAACGCTCCATGAAACCTCCTCCTTCCCTTGTCATCGGTGACATGGTCTCTGTCGTAATTTTTGCGTTTCATCTGTGCGCGTGCGCCGGGTGGAAAATAAGTGTAAGCCAAGGCCCTGCTTTCGCAGCGTGTCGACAGTCAAGAGCGCAGCTTCAGCGATCGGCGGGCGTAGGAGACAGAAGCAGGCGCCCTCTCTTCATATAGCACGAGGGCATTTAAATAATCTAAAATAATCTGTACAAAAGAACGCGTCGCCAACGCGGTGTGGTGCGGTGCAGCCAAGCACTCGCTCAACTCTCTTGTGTGCGTGTCCCTCCTCCTGTACCTCCGGGTACTCAAAAGTCCTCCCACGAGTCGAGGACTTCGCCGTTCTCGTCCGCTAGCATGGCCGCCTGTGCGCTGCCAGAGGAGGAAGCACGAAGTCTCGGGGACTCGTCGCCTCCATGTCCAGAGGCGATGCCCTCCGCTGCAGCACCAGAACCGCTGTCGT
>JACLAD010011592.1_pt1 | contig 18128 bp, 11 predicted proteins | sample 8027901 | NCBI WGS metagenome assembly JACLAD01 (sample SAMN15725071, study PRJNA655200) | protist metagenome | isolation source: fluorescence activated cell sorting (FACS) single amplified genomes of... | place: Spain: Blaines Bay Microbial Observatory, Mediterranean Sea | collected 2016-07-05 | reverse complement strand
TTTAGAAAAATTCTTTAGTGATCATTACTACTTTTTGTTGACGGCTTCTTTATTCGACGCTAAGTATCAAGGTAGCGATGAGGTCTGGCGGAATACCGCATTTAATACAAACTATGTGATCAATGCGTTGATTGGCGCAGAAATCCCAATTGGTGAAAATAATTTTCTATCATTTGATGTAAAAGCAGCTTTAGCAGGCGGAAGACGCTATACGCCACTAGATGAAGCAGCATCTGCACTCGCTGGCGAAGGTGTATTTTTGGAAGATCAAGCGTTTGAAGAGCAATTCAGAACGTATTTCAAACCTGATTTCCAGATCTCTTTTAGAAATAATATGAAAAAATATTCGCAGATATGGTCATTCTCACTAGAGAATTTTATCAATAGAGATAATGTCTTTCGACAGGTGTATAATACAAGTACCAATCAGATTGATACGGAGTTTCAGTTGGGTTTATTTCCTGTTTTTCTTTACAAAATTGAGTTTTAAGGGACTTCGTAAAAAATAATCTACGCTCCCGATAGCTATCTGGATTGCTATGAATTTTTCCTTAGTCGATTTCAATTTTTATAGAATAACCCGCTATTCGTTAAAAAATTGAAATCGACTAAGAAAAAATTCTTGACGTAAAATTGCGTACCTTATTTTTTGGGCCTTTGACTAATTTTGCCAAAAGAGAAGGAAAAGACTCAGTAATGTTGACTGGTTAAAAAAGTAAAGTGCTTAGTTTTCCAAAAACTCAAACGTAATATGTTAACAAAGCAACTTATAGCAGCGGATTTACGGCATTGTGTCAATGATCGACTGAATAATATTTTGATTATCGTAGTTGGTTCGGTGATAGGAATGATTGAAATCTATGTCATAGAGGCGTATAGTTTTTCTGAAATGTTCAATATACTACTATTGAGTATTTTGATTACGTTTCTTTGTTGGCACGGCAATCAACTCATCAATAAATGGCATTTGGAGTATATGCCTTGGGATGAAAATCCTCCTGTTAAGATTTTACATTTATTTCTATTCAATGGTATTTATACTTCGATTGTCATTGTGTTGGCATTATTAGCTTTCAATAAAATCATTTTACTGATACCCGATGCGACGCTAGGAATAGCCATGCGCTGGGGCGTTGGAGTAGGTATGACGGTTGGTTTAATTACGAATACGATATTCGTAGGTGTATATTTCTTTGATGAATGGAAAGCGTCTTTGGTGGAAGCGGAACGACTGAAAAGAGAAAATGTGCAATCTCAACTCAATTCGCTACGCAGTCAAGTCAATCCTCATTTTCTGTTCAATAGCTTGAACACCTTGACCGCTCTGATTACCGAAGATCAAGAGAAAGCCGTTAACTTTGTCAGAGATTTTTCGGATTTGTATCGCTATATACTGAAAGCACAGGATCAGGAAATCTCAACACTAGAAGAAGAACTATATGCTGCAAATGTTTATCTACAGTTACAAAAAGAGCGTTTTGAAGAAAAACTATCCGTAAATATTGATCTTCCTAAGGAAAGAATGAATATGCACTTGCCCACATTGACGCTTCAAATGTTGGTTGAAAACTGTATCAAACACAATATCGTTTCTCAATCCAAACCCTTAAACATTCGGATTTTTATAGAAAAAGATACACTGGTGGTTCAGAATAATCTACAAAAAAAGCAAACCATGCCGCCTTCCACAGGCTTGGGTTTGAAAAATATAACGAAGCGTTATGATTTTTTGAGTCATCAAAAGGTCGTTGTAAAAGAAAGCAAGGACTTTTTTAAAGTGTACATTCCTTTATTGAAAATGAACTAAACATGAAGATAGTCATCATAGAAGACGAAGCAGCAGCCGTTCGTCAACTGAAAAGAATACTTACGAAAACAGCTATTTCATTCGATATTTTAGCAGAATTGGATAGTATCGAAAGTGCGGTGAATTGGTTTCAAAATCATCCTGCGCCTGAGTTGATTTTTTTAGATATTCATTTATCAGATGGTTTGAGTTTTGACATTTTCAAACAAATAGAAGTGAATTGCCCAATCATTTTCACGACCGCTTATGATAATTATGCCATTCAAGCCTTTAAGGTAAACAGTATTGACTACCTTTTGAAACCTATCCGAGAAGTAGAATTGAAGAATGCCATCCGAAAATTGGAAAATCTTCGTCCTGCACCTTTACAAAACCAATTGGCGCAATTGCTCAATACATTCCAACCACCTCAGAAAAGCTATAAAACACGTTTTTTAGTAAAAAAGCGGGACGAACTTTTACCGATTGAAGCAAAAGACATTGTTTACTTTTATTCGGAAGATAAACTCACTTTTCTACAAATGGCAAACACAAAACACATCATTAATCATTCTTTAGATGAATTAGAAAATCTACTTCCACCAACCGATTTTTTTCGTTTAAACCGAAAGGTCATCGCTTCTTTTTCGGCTATCCAGCGCATTCATAAATATTTTAATGGTAAATTACTAGTCGAATTACAACCCAAATGGACAGAGAAAGTAATCGTCAGTCGCGACAAAGCCGTTTTGTTCAAGGAATGGCTAGGAAAATAAGTATACGGAACTTATTGTTTGACCATTCCCAAACCCATTCAATCATTTTTCTTAATCCAAACATAAAACGGAATGCCAGCCATCAACACAATGAAACCATAAAAAACAATTTCCTGTCCAGAACCAATTACAGCCCACATCGAAAAAGCAAATCCCAAACTGCCCCAAATCCATCGCCATTGTTTTCCATCTCGTAAAGCGAATAACAAATGTGTGGCGGCTGCAAAAAGATAAGCGATTAAACAGGTCAACGTCGATAGTAAAATGATAAACTCAAATACTTGGAGCAAGCTATTATTTTGGCGCATCAATAGTAAAGCCGAAACTAAAATACTAGAAAAAATCAGCCCTTGAATTGGCATTCCTTCTGCATTTTGTTTCGCAAAAAGAGCAGGAAACAGCTTGTCTTTTGCCGCAGCCAATGGAATTTGCCCTTGTATCATAATCCAACCATTCAGTGCGCCGAAAGTCGAAATCACAATGCCTAAAGCGACCCATTTTCTAGCTGCTTCGCCCCAAATCACAACCGCAGCATCTGCAAAAGGTGCTTCTGATGTTGCCAATTCTTCTGGCGGTATAATGCCCATCACAGCCACTGAACCCAAAATATAAACAAAAATGGCTACCCAAGTTCCAACCATCGTTGCTTTCGGAATGGTCTTCGTTGGATCTTTGATATTATCCGCAGGAATCGTTGCGGACTCAATTCCAAGAAAAGCAAAAAGCGTCAAAGTTGTCGTCGCAGTAATTGCAGCAAGGTCACTTTTACCACTTAAATTGAACGGTTGAAAATGTGCTATTTCTATAAAGAATAGACCAACTATAGCGACTAAAAACAAAGGAATTAGTTTTAGAACGGTTGTTACTAACTGTATCCAACTTGCTTCTTTTACACCAATTGTATTTATAAAAGTCAGTAGCCAAACTGTTCCCAAACCTGTGAAAATAGCTGCAACTGCGTTCGTGCTCAACACTGGAAAAAAGACAGATAAATATCCTAGCATCGTTACCGTAATAGCTGCATTCGTCGCCATCACTGAAATCCAATAGCCCCAAGCGACTAAGAAAGCAGGGAAATCACCAAAACCTTCTTTCGCAAAAGTATAAGGCCCGCCTGTTCTAGGAAATCTTTTTCCGAGTTCAGAAAAGACTCTGGCTAAGATTACTCCTGCCAAAGCGGAAATTATCCAGCCAACAATACTGATACCGCCATAGCTCGCTAATGATGCTGGTAAAAGGAAAATTCCTGCGCCTATCATGTTGCCTAGAACCAAAGATGATGCAGGAAAAAGACCTATTTTTTTATTACTGTCTGCCATAATTCTATTTTTTTTGGAAAAATGTGATTTGAATGAGCGCTGAACTGTATAAAGGTTTCAGTGGAAAGTTAGGCAACTTAAAATTAATAGATAGGTATTTTATCAAAAAAGACAGCCAAATATATTTTTTAGCTTAAAAATTGACTTCATCTGTAATTCTTAGCGTTAGTAGAATGGCTACTTCGGCATCCATTACGAGAAACTAAACGAGCTTAAAGCAAATGTTTACATATTTTACCATATCGGCTAAAGCCGACGGTACGATGCTCAATGCAGAATAGTAATAAAGGGTGGTGTATTATAAATTGATGCACCACGATGCATGAAAATTAGGAAAAGAAGCGAAACTTAAAAAACTTACTTTTCAGGTTTACTCTGCTTTCAGTAAATCTTCTAATTTTAAAGCTAAAGCAATTTCAGGATTTTCTTTCATGAAAGCAGTCATCTTATTTCTATTGGCGAGGAAACGTGATTTTTTACCAAAAAAACCTTCTTCTTTCAACTCTATGGTGTAGAATAACCAGTAACCGTAATCCTTTTTCGTAATGCTTTCGATAGTATCAAAAGGATAACGATAGATTTTTAGATAATTTGTGATATATAGGTACTGATGATCTATTTCTACCCTTTTTAGTTTAAAAATGGTAAAGTACATCAATCCAATCATTCCAAAGAAAAACACGCTATAGAATATTTTGAAATTCGTTGGAGACATTGAACCCATTTTGAGTTCTTGAGCAAATATAAAAACCATCATCAATGTTCCAAAAAACACTATCCAAATAGTTGGTAAGAAGTATTTTAAGAATACAGTAGCGGATGAAGATATATTGAATGTCTTAGGTGGACGTTCTTTAGACATAGTAATTGATTACTTTTTTGAAAGTACAAAAGTAAGTATTATCCGATACTAAAAGAATTTGAAGTGATTTTGTTCATCAAATTTTGTTAAAATCGTCGAGATACATTAAATAGCTATCTCGAAAATTCCTACCATCGCTTTCATTTGCGGTACATCTGAAAACATTCCGTTATTCTTATTGCTCTAACTTCATGGGTCTTACTTGTGGTTGTATTTCTGTTATTTTTCAACGATTTAATTTTATCACTTATCTAATCAACAAAAACTGACCAGTCAGAATTTCTTCTGTTCCATCTACATATTCAATCTTTACGAGATAAACATAAGAATCATTTTGCATCAAACTATTTCTATGCGTGCCATCCCAGCCACGAGTATGATCATCGTGCATCACTTCGCCCCATTTATTATAGACTTTAAACTCTTTGATAGTCAATCCATTACGGGCATAAATAAAGAAATCATCATTCAACCCATCATTATTAGGAGTAAACGCATCTGGAATGAGAATGTCGCCTCTTTCGCTGACTGTTACCGTGATTTCATAGACCTCTGGCGGACAACTCGGCAAATTGACCGTCAAGGTGAAAACGGTTGTTTCTGTTGGACTCACATCAATCATCGGATTGCCTGAGATAAAACCGTCATCTCCTGCCCAAGAATAAATCACCGCAGGACTCGTGGCTATAGCTTCCAAAAGCACTGACTCACCTTGAATAATATCTACATTTGTAGGAACAGTTACGGTAAAACTATCGGGTTCTTCAATCTGATAAGTTGCCGTTTCGGTACAACCCGAAATGGCATCTGTTACCGTGACGGTGTAAGTACCACCAGCTAAATCGTCCAAATCCTGTTCGTTGATATTGTTTGACCAAAGGTATTGAAGGCTAGGAGAGAGGCTAGTCGTCGAAATATCTATAAAACCATCCAAATCGTTTGGACAGATATTATTACCTAGATTATCCAAATTGATTTCAAATGCGCCTTCCGTTTCTAGTTCAAACATGAAACTCGTTTCACAGTTAGCTGCATCTATTACGGTCACTTCATACGTGCCATCCGATAAATTACTAGGATTTGAAATATTTCCAATACTTGGGTCACTCCAGTTGAATATAAACGGTGCTGTCCCTTGCAACGCATTCAAGGCGATACTTCCAGGTTGATTGCAATCAGGTTGCACAACACTCGTCGTAACATCTAAAATATCCGTACCATTTACAACAATGGCGTCTGCTTTTTCGCAACCTTCGTCATCCGTTATAGTCACTCGGTATGTTCCTGCTGCTAAATTTGAAATATAACCGACGTTCCCAGGACTAGGAACAATATCCCAATCAAACTGATAAGGTGCTGTTCCTGTATTTACATTTATCGCAATAGAACCATTATTTTGCCCACAACTAGCACTACTAACGGTATTGGAAGTAGTCAAAAGCGTCGGTTGACTCAATGAAAAACTCAAAGTCGTATCACAAACACCATTGGAAATGGTTACGGTATAATTACCGCTCGTGAGGTTGTTGGCAAAACTCATGTTTCCTGTATTTGCATTTGGACTCCATTGATATGAATAACTTGGAATTCCAGTGATTTGAATTTGCCCATTATCTAGTTCACATTGAGGACTAGTTACCAAAGAAGATGCTTGAAACGCAGGAGTAGCTTCAAAAAGAATATTATTAATAGTGTCTAAGCAACCATTTGCATCGGTTACAGATACAAAATAAGTTCCTACTCCTAAACCTGTTGCTGTATTTGTGTTTGTTGAAATACCAGCATTGGCAGACCAACTATATTGATAAGGTGTTGTTCCGCCGCCAGCAATGACCACGACTTGACCATTTGGATTATTACAAGTAGAAGGTGTGATATTTGAAGGCATTAAGTTCAATTCTGATGGTTCTGAAATAACAATTGAACTATTGATTTGACAATTATTCGCATCCGTAATAGTTGCTGTATAAATATTTGCGTTCAGACCGCCTGGGCTTTGAATATTCGGTGCGCCATTATCCCAAGCAAAACTATATGGCTGCGTACCGCCAGTGACATTTGTTGAAATACTTCCTGTATGTTTTCCAAAACAATTTACATCTGTTCCTGTCAACGTCGCTACGAGTTGACTTGGTTCTGAAATGACTGTTGACGAATTAATAGTACAACCATTATTATCGGTAATCGTTAAATCATAAGTTCCAGCTATCAAGTTAGACTGATTAGGAACATTGGAAGTTGTATTTTGCCAAGCATAGGAATAAGGAGCAACTCCTCCTGTGACATTCGCAGATATTGTTCCATTGGCATCTCCATTACAATTCAAATCTGTAGAATTGAGCGTAACAGAAAGTGCTGCAGGTTGATTGATTGTCGTAGAAGTGGAAGCCGTACAGCCATTTCCATCTGTTATGGTTACACTGTAATTTCCTGCGGCTAGGTTAAAATGATTAGCCGAATTACCTAGACCATTACTCCAATTATAAGAATAAGGCGCAATTCCACCAGATTGAAGTGTTCCGATAGCACCTGTAGCAGCACCATTACATTGAACATGAACAGGAAATGCACTAATTGTCAAAGCAGTTGGTTCGGTTATGGTTGCTGTTGTAGTAGCCGTACAGCCATTATTATCCGTTACGGTTACATTATATGTATTTGCAAAAAGGTTAGTTGGATTTTGAATATTGCCTACTCCATTTGTCCAATTGAAAGAATAAGGCGCAGCACCATTTGTAATATTCAGTTGAATAGCACCATCATTGCCACCATTACAAGTTACATTCGTTGTAGTTTGAACAGCAACACTCATGGATGCTTGTTGATTGATTGTAGTTGAAGTAGTTGTAGAACAACCATTTCCATCGGTTACAGTCACGGTATAAGTCCCTGCTATCAGATTACTTGGACTTTGAACCGAACCTGCTCCATTGTCCCAGTTGAATGAATAAGGCGTTGTCCCACCCGTAATACTGGTCGAAATAGAACCCGTTGCGTTTCCAGCACAAGCTACTGTCGTCGGTGTCAAACTCACAGATAAAGCCGATGGTTCACTAATCGTACCTGCACTTGTCGTTGAACAACCATTTCCATCAGTTACAGTAACCGTATACAAACCTGTCGAAATACCCAACAACACAGGTGAAATTCCTAAACCATTTGACCATTGATAATTGTATTGTCCTGTTCCTCCTAAAGCAGAGACATTCAGTGAACCATCGCTACCTCCATTACAGGAAACATCAGTTGCCGTTACGGTTGCGGTTAGGGCAGTTGGTTCGTTTATATTAAAAGAACCTGACTGCGTGCAGCCATTTTGGTCAGTTACCGTCACGGAGTAACTACCATTTGATAAATTATTTAAATCCTGTGAAACAGCACTGTTCGACCATTGATAAGAAAAAGTATTGGTTGGGTCGCTGCTGAGTACCGTTAAATCTATTGCGCCATCATTACCGCCATTACAAGAAATTGGCATCACCGAAGCACTAACAGATAGCGAAGCAGCCAGATTGACGGTTGCACTAGCAGTGATTTGGCAGTTTGTAGCATCTGTAATGGTCACAGTGTAAAGTCCTGCTGGCAGATTGGTTAAGTTTGCAGAAGTTTGAGCATTGTAACTCCAAAGATATGAATAAGGTGCTTGACCACCAGTGGCACTAACGGAAGCTGTACCTGTTGGGCTAGTGATACAAGCAGCGTCCGTAGCTGTTGTAGTTGCTGTTAGGTTGGTCAAAGTATTTACCGTAAAATCTTGAGGTAAATTACATCCGAATTGGTCTGAAACGGTTACGGTGTATGTTCCTGGAGATAAACCTGCTATATCTTGAGCGGTAGAACCATTACTCCAAGCATAAGTATAAGGTGAACCACCACCAGAAACCGAAATATTGATATTTCCAGTCGTTGCACCACAAGCAATCGTTGAACCAGTACCTGTGATGATTAAAGGCGTTGGTGGTTGTGTTACATCTTCGCTTTGCGTTATCGTGCAATTATTCCCATCAGAAATGGTAACGGTATATGTTCCTGCGGTTAGATTATATAAGTCTTCTGTGGTGTCGCCATTGCTCCAAACATAAGAATAAGGAGCGGTTGCACCACTTACATCTAACAAAATGGTTCCTGTATTATCGCCATGGCAAGCCAAAATACTGCCTGTAGAACTAACTGAAATCGGAGATGCAGGCTCTGATAGAAGAATACTCGCAGTATCTGAACAACCCAATTGGTCGGTTACGGTCACGGTATAAGTCACATCCGCACTCAATCCTGTCGCTAATGGCGCATTGCCGCTACTGCTCCAAACATAAGTAAAAGACGAAGGATTGAAACCTGAAATACTTCCTAGTGCCGTTGCGGTAGCTTCTCCTGTGGACGCGCCAAAACAACCAATGTTTTGAAAAGAAGAAATCTGTGCATCATAGTTTTTACAACAATCTCTAAAATAAAGTAAAACGGTATCTTGGTCAGTGCAACTTCCCGTAGTCACCGTTAAAACAAGCGTCACTGTATCCGCAGGAATATCATTGAGAATGACATTTGGTGTTGGTGCATTCGGATTGGTTATTGCATTTTGAACTAAAGCCGAAGAAGCTGCCCATGAAAAAGAAGTATTTGAATAATTATTAAGTGAAGTGTCTCCTATTTGAATATTGATGTTTTCTCCTTTACAAAAAATATGGTCAACACCTGCATCCGCAATGACTGGCGCGACATTGAAATTCACGACATCAGACATCGTAAAATTTCCGCAAAAATCGCCGATAGAGTCCACTAAGTTGAGCGCGAAGCTACTTCCTGAGTTACTGATTGGTGTCGCTAAGGTCAATTTATAAACCATACTGCCTGGCAATCCTTGGTTACATTCTAAACTTGAAACATTTGTCACGGTATTTCCACTGAGAATAAAATCCGAAGGCTGAACGGTATTGCATCGGATAGGTTTATTGAAATGAACCATCAATTCATCATCGCCACAATCAACAGGTGCTATAAACAAAAAATCTGGACTCAATCCATTAAATAATACAGCCGTACTATAGCCAAAGTCAATAGAGAAACCATTCGTGTTGCCCGAAAAATTACTAACATTTAATGCATAGGTTTTTCCTTGCGTAACGGGAATATCCATTTCGATAGCATCCGTTGGGTCAAGAAATCCATAATACGGATGTCCTGTCAAAGCACCTGTATGCCCATTCGTTCCAACAGTATTCGATAAGGAAGTAGAAGCATTGCACGCTATCTCCAAACTACCTGCTGCAATGTCCGCACAGGTTTTTCCTGTAACATCAAATAATGCCCAATTATAATCAGCCGAGGCATTATTCGGCGAAATAATAAAACTAAGATTACCCGTTGTTTCTACCGTAAATCGAAACCAAACACTATTTTCCTCGCCTGTTGGTAAACAGGAGTTCGCTGAATTGATTTCATTCGGTACAATACCCGAACCTATAAAACCATTCGGGAAAGAATAACTATTTTGACATAACGGTATGGCATTGATACAGTCCTGTGCAGGCGATTGTGCGAAAACCATCAAAGGTGATAAGAATAGTAGTATAAAGATAAATTTTAACCGTCTCATGTGTTTCAAAATTTGTTCGGGTAATTATTCTTTGAAAAAATGCACGTAGTAATAGCGTTTTATTCGGTATGATTAGAAGGAATAAACCTATTGGAATTTCATTCCTTTGACTTGTTTAACTTAACTTACACGTTGCGAGTTGCATGTTTATTTAATAAACCTCTGATTTTTTGGTGAAATATTACGTCTTTGGGTTGGAAGTTCGTTTTTTTAACTCGTAACTTTAGTTGTCTACTGAAAATTATTGTGCTGGCTTTGCCACATTAGGAGAAGGTTATTAATAATTTACGTATCGACAAAAATATTATGAATTATCTACAATTGAAATGATAGCACAGTTATTTTGTGACAGTTGTAATGTTGATTTTACAAAAATGACCATATTCGTCAAATCTGTTTTTACAAGAAAAAATGGTTCTTTGAAAATTATTGTAGAAAATGAAAAAACTGGATTTTTCATTTATTCTTTACGCAAAGTTACCTGTTGCGAGTTGCCTGTTACCCGTTGAAAATCAATTAACTGGCAACCCGAAACGGGTAACTGGCAACTTAGTACCAGATTAAGATTTTTCCATAATTTTATTATTCCACAATAATTTTCAGAGAACCAAAATTTTATTATCATCACTTTATTCCTAAATTGATAAGAATTAAAAAAACTGCCATTGATAGTAACAACAAAGGGCATTGTTCTACGTGCCATCAAATACTCAGAAACCAGTGTTATCTGCGATGTTTACACCGAAACGATGGGATTACAATCTTATATTGTATCAGGTGTGCGTAAAAAACGCGCGAAGATTAGTGCGAGTTTGCTTCAAGTGATGTCGATGATAGAAATGGTCGCTTATCATAAGAATAATCGGGAACTCAACCGAATAACGGAAGTCAAAGCGGCTTATGTTTATCAAGAAACGCCTTTTGACGTTATCAAAGGGTCGGTTGGTTTGTTTATGGCAGAACTCGTTCAGAAAACCATCAAGGAACATGAAGAGAATCAACCTTTATTCAACTTTTTATGGAATGCTTTTACGCAACTCGACCAAACACAACATAGTATTTCAAATTACCATATTGGTTTTATGGCGCAGTTGACGCAATTTTTAGGTTTTATGATAGCGGATAATTACAGCTCGAATATGCCTTATTTTGATGTGAAAGAAGGTCGATTTCGGAGTATTCGGATCATGAATCACGATGGATTGAACCTAGAACTCAGTGAAGCACTCTTTGCTTTTTGCCAATTGCCATTAACCGAAAACTATAAAGTGCCTATTAATAGAGAAGATAGAAGAATGCTGATAAAACGGCTGATGCGTTTTTATCAATACCGAATTGAAAACTTTCAAGAACTCAATTCCTTTACTGTCCTGCAAGAGATTTTTTAATAAATATTGTTACTATTCAGCATTTATGTTTAATGAGGATTTGTAAATGAAGATTTTAGGATTTAAAATTTAGAATAACATTCTATACAATTCAATTTTCTCAAATCGTAACTATTCAGAAGAGAGATAGAAGAACAGAGATGAGAGATGAAAGGAAGTGTTTTTTAATTGGCGTAAAACAAATTTTTCTCTCATCTCGCTTCTGTTCTCTCTTTTCTGAATAGTAACCTCAAATCTTCAAATAATCGAATCTTCTATTCCGTACTAGTACTGAATAGTTACAAATGGTTTAAAACAAGCTTAAAGCATTTAAAACAAAATAGTTAAAATTTTTTGTTTTAAAAATTCGCTTTTGGAATTATTTTGATTTATATTTGAATATTCTTATAAAGAAAATGTTGAAGAAGTAAGAAAAGTCAAAAAAATAATTGCAACTTTTTTGCTATAACATTTGACTTTTATAACTTTTATAATTACATTTGTAGTGTAGTTAAACAAAAAGTTTAGAAAAAAAATAATTAATAAATAAAATCTTTCCGATATGTCTAAAGAACGCGAGGAGAAATTAAAATCCCTCAAACTAACAATAGACCGCCTAGAAAAAACCTATGGAAAAGGTGCTGTCATGAAGCTAGGCGAAAAACAAACTGTAGAAATAGATACTATTCCAACGGGTTCATTGGGATTAGATATAGCATTAGGTATAAATGGTCTTCCTAAAGGTCGTGTAGTTGAAATCTATGGACCAGAATCTTCTGGTAAAACAACTTTAGCTATTCACGCGATTGCAGAATGTCAAAAACAAGGTGGTATTGCAGCTTTTATTGATGCAGAACATGCTTTTGACCGCTTTTATGCAGAAGCATTAGGTGTTGATGTAAACAATTTATTGATTGCTCAGCCAGATAATGGAGAACAAGCACTCGAAATCACAGAAAACCTAATTCGTTCAGGTGCGATTGACATCATTGTGATTGACTCCGTTGCGGCACTTGTGCCACGTAGCGAGATTGAAGGTGAAATGGGTGACTCGAAAATGGGTCTTCAAGCGCGTTTGATGTCTCAGGCTTTACGTAAACTGACGGGTACTATCGGTAAAACGAATTGTTGCTGTATTTTCATCAATCAGTTGCGTGAAAAAATCGGTGTGATGTTCGGTAATCCTGAAACAACGACAGGTGGTAACGCTTTGAAGTTTTATGCTTCTATGCGTTTAGATATTCGTCGTTCAGGTTCTGCGATTAAGAACAAAGCTGGCGAAGTAGTTGGTAATCACGTAAAAGTGAAAATCGTTAAAAATAAATTATCTCCGCCATTCCGTATCGCTGAGTTCGATATCGTTTATGGTGAAGGTATTTCTAAAGTCGGTGAAATTCTTGACTTAGGCGTAGATTACGAAATTGTAAGAAAAAGTGGTGCTTGGTATAGCTACGGCGGTACGAAAATCGCTCAAGGTCGTGAGTCTGCAAAGAATTTCTTGAAAGATAATCCTGAAGTAGCTGCCGAAATCGAAGCTAAAGTAAAGCAAATCGTTCTAGGTATTCCTGCGGAGGATGACAGTTCAAAGGCAGAAACGACTAAGGCAACGAAAACGACTGCTAAGAAGAGTAAGTAATTTTACTAAAATCAATACTTAGAATATGCCAATTAAAAGTTAAGAATCAATATTAACTATTAATTTTGGGCCTTTGACTAATTTTGCCATAAGAGAAGGAAAAGCCTTGCAAAACGCTTCCTATCGGTCGCTTTTTCGCTTCGTTTTTCCTTCTTGGCAAAAATTGTCAAAGAGCCTTAATTTTTAACTTTTAATTCGCATAGAATATGATTTGTATTATAAAAGAGGTCAAATTTTTTAAGTTTTAAAACTTGAGAAGCTTGACCTCTTTCTATATCAATTTTAGCAATTCCTCCGCGCCTTGAAAAGGAGATAATGCACCATTTTTTATCTTATGTTCCACTTCGGATAATTCATTTTTAATCGCATCATTATCATAAAAAAGGCGATACAAATGGTTTTTGATGGTTTCGTGTAGCCAATATTGTGCTTGTTGTTGCCTGTTTTGTTTGAAAAATTGATTGTCTAAAGTTTGCTTCGCGTATTTGTCAATATTTATCCAAATGTCCTCGATACCCATTCCTGATAAACCAGAACAGATTGTTGCAGTAGCTGTCCAACCACTTGGTTTTGGTGGAAACATATGCAATGCATTTCGGTAATCTCGACGAGCAATTTTTGCTTTTTGAAGATTTTCACCATCAGCTTTGTTAAACGCAATGAGATCAGCCATTTCTACAATACCTCGCTTGATGCCTTGTAGTTCATCACCTGCGCCAGGAAGCAATAATAGTAAAAAAAAATCCACCATCGAATGCACTGCAATCTCAGATTGACCCACGCCAACCGTTTCTATAATGATAAAATCAAAACCTGCTGCTTCGCAAAGAATGATACTTTCACGCGTTTTTCGAGCAACACCTCCAAGTGAGTCACCTGCTGGAGAAGGACGAATAAAGGCGTTTTCATTGGAGGAAAGTTCCGTCATTCGGGTTTTATCACCGAGAATACTGCCTTTAGAAATCTGGCTAGTCGGGTCAACGGCAAGGACTGCGATTTGTTTTTCTTTTTGAATAATATGTTGCCCAAATTTCTCAATAAAAGTGCTTTTCCCAACACCAGGCGTACCTGTGATGCCTAGTCGAAACGACTTTCCAGCATGCGGTAAACAAGCATTAATGATGGCTTGTGCTTTGGTTTGATGTGCCGATTTATTACTTTCTATCAGCGTAATGGCTTGACTCAATACCACCCGATTACCAGCCAAAATACCTTTTACGAATTCATCAACCGTTTTAGTTTTACGTTGTTGTTGACGTTTTCGGATGGTCTGTAGGTTGATGCTATTGGGTTGTTGAATACCTTTGATGACTTTCGGTGTGGACTTTTTCATTGATTAGGATTACGTTACAAACCCAATAAAAGATACAAAAGAGGCAATGGTAAAGAGAGCAAAGTGTTCCTGTTGGAAGTATTACTTTGGTCTTCTTTGTATTTTTTCACGACTACTCGTAAGGTTTTTAATGCTTTTAGCATTTGATTTTCAACCGTTTTGACAGAGATTTCCATATGAGCCGCGATTTGTTTATAGCTTTTTCCTTCGTATCGGCTAAGAACAAACACTTGACGGCAGCGTTCTGGCAATTTATTGATACCTGCTTCTATTACTTTTTCGAGTTCTTTGTATTCTGCGACCTCTTCTGGCGTTGATGATTTAGCAGTTGGTTCTATAACTTGGTCGAGGTCTTGACCTGCATGACGGTTTCGCGATTTGATAATATTTAAGCTTCTGTTCACGACTCCGCGTGAGAGGTAAGCTTTTAGGGAGGTCGTGATTTTGAGTTTTGCGCGATTTTTCCAGAGTGCTAAAAAGACTTCTTGGCAAGCATCGTTTGCCGTATTGGCGTCTTTTGTGATACGCAACGCACTGGCATAGACAACTTTATAGTAAGCTTTGAAAATAGTTTCATAAGCCTTTTTATCGCCTTGCACGAGTTGTTCAATCCACTTTTTTTCTAAATTGCGTTGCATCGTTTTGGTTTACTATTTAATTAGAACTGCTAATTTATGATTTTTTCAAAGAAATATGGATAAGAAAGATTGTTGGAATTGTTGGAATTGTTGGAATTGTAAATGTTTAATTTATTTGGAAGGACATTTTAAATGATAAATGTTTACCAAATTTTGGTTCTCTGAAAATTATTGTGGAATAATAAAATTATGGAAAAATCTTAATCTGGTGCTAAGTTACCAGTTACCCGTTTCGGGTTGCCAGTTAATTGATTTTCAACGGGTAACAGGCAACTCGCAACAGGTAACTTTGGGTAAAGAATAAATGAAAAATCCAGTTTTTTCATCTTCCACAATAATTTTCAAAGAACCCAAATTTTTTACAATCTGGTAAACGTTCTTTTTACAACATTCTCTATTTTTTCAAAATGCGCTGCGTATTAATCATTGTTCCGTTACTGATTTGTAAAAAATATAATCCAGTATTTAAAGCTTCTAAATTTAATGCTTTTTGATGTTGACCTGACTGAATAGTCCATTGTTCATCCGCGAGTACTTTTCTACCCATCGCATCAAAAACAGTCAATATTAAATCTTGTGCTTCATCGCTATCAATCGTCAAAACGGTTGTATTTTCTACAGGATTTGGAGCAACTTGAATTTGATTGAAAACGGTACTCAAGTTATTGGTAGCAGTAACCACCTGTAATTCAGATAATTTTAATTCAAAAGCATTTAAGACTTCACGGTTATTTACATCGCTACTGTAATCGGTGATGAAAACCACGAAACGCAAAGTAGCTTCATTGTAATCATTTGGAACTTGGAATGCATAATCCATGCTGTAAGTCGTATTCATCATCGGTGTATTCGGAATGACACCACCATTGCCCCAAGCAGTAGAAGGAACAGCACGCGTTACATAGCGATGTGGATAATTCTGAATTGGATTTCCTGCACCTTGATAATAGTGTCCCATGGTATTATTGAAATAGTTGGATTGATTATATGCGTTAGTCGAACCAATCAAGCTATCTTCTACCACAAAAACATTAAAACGATATTCTCCATTAGCGGTGACACTATTGATAAAAGTAGCATCAACCGTCAAATTTGCCATTTTTGTAGTTGAATTGTATAAACCACTCGCCATAATATCGACATCAGCGGCTAAGGCTAACTGAGTATTTACATGGTTTTGCCAGTTTGGACGATTGGCAGCTACAGCACTTTCACCAGAAAATCGGACTCTATCGAAAGCTGCTTTGGGTGCAGCGTCTGTGAAAGCATCCGCAATGGTATCTATTTCAGGGAAAAGCATCGGGTCGGTTAACCAGCCTGCATGGTGCGAAACCCAAATGACATTAGGATCGCCTTCTGCGATATTCAATAGGCGTGCTGTCCCATCTGGACAATTTCCACAACTTGCAGCAGTAAATTTTTCTACTAAAACACGTTTAGTGACTTGTGCCTGAGTCGCAACCGTGAACAGGCAACATAGAAATAGGAATAGGCTAAATCTTCTCATGTAATTGATTTTAATGAATATTTAAAACATGAACATACTTTAATGGTTGCTATTTATGTGTTTCTTAAAAATGGTATTGTCTTTTATCAGACGTGATGAATAGATTTAACAGTCTCTTTTTTACAAAAAAAACACTTTTCAAGATATGTCAAATCTTGAAAAGTGTTTTTCTAATAATCTAAGGCAAATTAAAATTAGGGAGTGAGCTTTAATCCTTTCTTTTACTCCTCCATCCCAAGCGTACCCATGACAAAGCGCATTCTAAATGCTAAATCATCGATTTGTTGTTGAGTTGATTTTCCAGAACCGTGTCCACTATCGAAGTTCACATAAAGCATAAATGGATTTTCTTGACCAACTTTATTCTGAATAGTAGCGACAAATTTTTTAGCGTGAAGCGGATCAACACGCGTATCATTTTCTCCAGCAGTTACCATGGTAATCGGATAATCAACACCAACTCTGATATTGTGATAAGGAGAATATTGGAAAATATTCTGAAAATCTGCTTTTACATCAGGATCGCCATATTCGGGTATCCAATAACGCGCAATCAAAAACTTGTGATAACGAACCATATCCAAAAGCGGAACGGCACAAATCGCAGATTGGAATAAATCTGGACGTTGATTAAGCACTGCACCGATTAACAAACCGCCATTACTACCACCATAAACACAGAGTTTATCGGTATTCGTGTAACCTTCACTCATCAAGTATTCACCTGCTGCAATGAAATCATCAAAGGTATTTTGTTTTTTTAGGAGCATACCGTCTTCGTGCCACGCTTCTCCATATTCATTTCCACCACGTATGCCTGCTTGCACGAAAACACCTCCTCGATTGATAAAAGAAGCCCAAGGGCCAACAAAGGATGGTGTAATTCCTATATTGAAACCACCATATCCGTAAAGTAAAGTTGGATTTGTGCCATTGAGTTCTAAACCCTTTTTATGAATAATGATAAGAGGAATTTTCGTTCCATCTTTTGATTTATAAAATTTGATTTTTCCTTCAATATTGGTTGTGTTCAGTGGTATTTTTTGTTCGTAAAACAAATTCCAATTCAAGTCGTCATTGGCTAAAGCGTCTGGGTTGAGTTCAAATATTTTGAATGGTGCTGTGAAAGAAGACATGCCGATATAGACCTTTTTTACATCGTAGTTGTAATTGACCCAACTGATATTCCCAAGTTCTGGTAGCTTGATTTCTTTGATGAATGTTCCATCGAGTGTATATAATAAAATACGGCTTTGAATATCTTTTTTATCTTGAATAATCAGATATTTAGGTGTAATGCTATAACTTTCT
>JACLAD010008959.1_pt1 | contig 18130 bp, 6 predicted proteins | sample 8027901 | NCBI WGS metagenome assembly JACLAD01 (sample SAMN15725071, study PRJNA655200) | protist metagenome | isolation source: fluorescence activated cell sorting (FACS) single amplified genomes of... | place: Spain: Blaines Bay Microbial Observatory, Mediterranean Sea | collected 2016-07-05 | reverse complement strand
CCCGCTGAAGCTAAAATTTTATGAACTCTGCGCGTTCACCGACCCAGATAAATGGGGGCCTCCTGCGAAAAATTTACTTTTCAGAAACAAAAAAAAGATTAAAATTTCAAAATTTTCAAAATTTTCTTCTGATTTTTTTTTTAAGTAGATTCTATTCGAATATTATTACTAGTAAATAACCAGGAAACTCCAAGAGACAACGAGAACCAACCCCCACAAAAAACAAAAAAAAAAAAAATTTACGCTGCTTTTGCGGTTCGTTTTTACTTACCGGTACAGTAGGTAAAAATTTTATTAATAGGTTTTTGTCTTGCTTAGATCGATCGATGATTGATTATTTCTTGATTCATCAGTCAAATCCAATGTAGATCATATCCTAGCATCCAAAATAGCTCGCCTCTCTTCTTGCAGTGAATATTACATTCATTCATTATTGGGCAATTGCATCATCTATTAATATCGCGAATTCAATTCAACACCTTGCACTTGCCAAGCAAGTTTGAGAGTATTTTTGTGTTCATACTAATTTTTTTTTTCTGTCCATAGTACTTGGTATTCATGATACTACATAGCTTAGTTGTTTTTCGTGTTATGGTACGACTATTCCGGGTATCCTGGGCATTGTCGCTGAGTGAGCGTCTTCATCTTGCCTTGCCATGTCTTTCTTGTCTTGGATCGGCTTGGTTTGGAACTGTTTCCAATTCCATCCAAACTCATTTGGCAAATGGGGAGTTGAACTTTCCAAATATTAAACAACTCGTAGATAAGCTGATGTGATTGCGTAAGAAATATTACAGAAGAAGACCATAAAAAGCGAGATGTATTGAGGTTGCGTGAGCGTTCACATACATTGTGTTCATAAGTTTTTGAAACTTCGATGAGGGGAAACGGTAAATAAAGTGATTGCTCTACCTAATGGTACATGTAAGAGTGGCGTCTATTGGGGACACAACTTCCTCTTATTACACTATCAACGTATCTTCTGGAGATACTCTAAAGGCAATCTCAAAAAAAGCTGAAGGAGTCCTAAAAGTTCCTTGTTCTGCAAAGGTTATAATGGCGACATCGAAATTAGGAACTAGGGAAATACGAAGAGGTTCCGACGTTAGAAAGGGTGACGTTTTGATGTTTCAGAAATTATTGACTGGCAATGCAAAAACGAAAATAGGTGGGAGAAACAGACAAAAAACAGGATGCAGGTGCTGGTAACTTGTGCAGCTAATGTAGAAAATTATGAAGCATTGTACATCCTGGGTCATTTATCAATTAATTGACGAATGCTTCTATTTCGCATACAACTGGGATTATCAATTAATGGTGGATTATTTTGAGTTCCCATAACGCCAGTATAATTAAAATTGTATTGAGTTTGATTACCTTGTCCGTAATTTGCTTTTGTATTATCTTTATAAGTTTGATAAGAAATATCCGAAATAGTTGACCAGTTATGGGTCCACGATAATAAGAAATACGTGGCAGTTGCTGTATTACCACCGAACTTCGCAAATTTTTTATATTATTTCTATTCTTTGCATTTTATGATTATTTATCGAGTGTATTACTACGCGTTGTACAATTTTCCTCATTGAAAGAATGTTGGACCATTGTCCACGAGCTAAAGGAAGAAAGAGAAAGCATCGTGAAAGAGAGACATAAAAAAGTGAAACAAACGAATAGAAAAAAAAAAGAAGAAGATAATAATTTAAAAAAGATTAAATAGATAATAACTACATGTAAATGATATTCAATGAAAATTTAAATAGAGTCTTTGCTACTATTTGGAACAATTTGTACAATTTGTTTGCGTGGGGTTTTATTGGTGAATTTACATAAATTGGTTAGTATTTTTACATATAATTATGGTAATAGTCAAAACAACCGATTATAAAAATGTTAATGTTTTCGACTAATTATTAACATGTTAACGATTTAATAATAGCCAAATAACGTATTACTATAACGCTAAGAGGTCCGTATATATGTATCCATGTGTACTTGGACTATTTACGCGTCTTTATGAGTTCTTCCTCCTTCTACTCGTAAAAATCTTTCTCCAAATTTTCGAATTTTCTTCGTAAAAAAAAAAAAAAACAGAAAACAGAAAAAACAAGAAAAACACCGATTTTTTTGAATTTTTCATTCAGAATTTTCAGATTTTGAATTTTTGTAAACAAACTTTTGAATTTGTGAAGTGGAAACATGCACTGTGCCAAGAAAAGAAATGTTAGAACTGCAACGTGCACTATTTTGAGACAGAAACAACTTTTGTCATTACGCGATGAATATCGCAAAGTTTATGAAACCTTGAATTGTTGTTGAGCGTCCTGGTAAAATAGATATTGAAATATGGCGAAAGTACTCCTCAAAGCAACGTTGGGCCAAGAGATTTCCAAGCAAACCTATAAAAGTGAAACGCCAGAACCAAATAGTGATAACAAGAACCACAGTGACAAAATACACTTGTCATTTATTGCTGCAGATATTCATTGTGTTGATGAGGTGTTGGAAAAATTATCGGAACGGACTGAAATTTATGGTCAAGGAAGTAAAGCAGACTTAACGTGTATTGACTCACTTAATCTGCATGGCAACTCAATACAAAGTATCAAAGGCATAGAGAAGTTTTCAAATGTTCACGAACTAATTCTTAGCTCCAACAACATCGAAGCTATCAATCCGATATCTTTTGCAAGTCTATGCCACCTCCATCATTTAAATCTTGCATGTAACCACCTTCGTTTCCTTACAGGTATCAAGTCTCTCAAAACTCTAAAAACATTAGATTTATCCTATAATCAACTTCAATCAATCGAAGGGCTCGGTGAAGAAAAGTCTCTTCCGAATTTGAAAGTTCTGAAACTACAAGAAAATCAAATATGTAATGTTTCAGAGCTTAGGCATCTTGCAGCGGTGCCGGCTCTGACTGATTTGCACATCCATGGAAACCCATTGTTTGAGCAAAATAAGCCCAATATAACTACCATGTTGCACCAGCTTGCCCCGATGCTCATTCGCGTGAATAGCAAAACGTACAAAGTGGCACAGAGCGATGCCCCCGAATTGAAATCGGTGAATGGTGAGCGTGCACAAAATGAAATAGACAACAAGTATAAGCAAATCCAAGATGCTAAGATTCATGTGCAATTTGACAAAGGACACACAAAGAGAAGAATAAACGTGATGGAAATGTGTCTAGCATCCCTCATGCAATTGAAATCTGCAGACCCAAACATTGTGTCAGGAAATCCTGACAGACTAGAAGATAAAGAAAATTCTCGTGGCATGGTGGGCACGATGTCAGGTGAAAATTATGATATTGACAAACCAAAACCAAGATGGAATATCTCCACGAAGACAACTTCGAATCCATGGATATTGCGCCCGAGAAGGATTCGCAGAGAAAATGAAACATCCGATAGAAGTGCAAAAAGTAAAAATATAAAAAACACAAACTCAACGAGTGACTCAAGATATACTTCTACAACTACAATGATATCAAAAGTTTCAATGGCACAAAACCCAATAAATTTGGCGCCTCATTCAACGAAATCCTTTAACGACAAGCCCGATATCAATGGCGACAAACATCCTCAATTTTCGTTGACAAAGGCGATCCATAGACTCCAATATGCCGATTCTAAATTGCATAAATTAAATGATTTCCACCTTAACATGCGAAATAAATTGATTGCAATATGTTATCTTCTTCAAGTTCAAAATTCAGAAACATCTGGAATTGAGGCTGTGAAGACCAAAGAGATCACATGTTCGATCACTGAAATCATAAGCATGATTCACGCAAAGTGCAAAATTATTATGAAGAACAACACAACATTGAAAGGCGATCTTGAATCGGCGGAATTATTGAATAAAGATATGTTAACAAAATTGGAGCAAATTGTTGGGGAAGAGGAAAACAGGGCCACTGCTTATCAAAACCTCAATGAAGAATTAAAAACTGTGAAATCATCACTGACATTACAAAATGAGAAGGTGATGAACCTCAGTACGCAACTCACTGATGCAAAATCTACAATTACAAATATGAAAACATTTCAAGATGAGCTGATTGTCAAAGCTGAGTCTATTGGCAAACAAAAATTGAAGACAATGGAACACCTACACAACATAGCTCACCAACTGAAACAATCTGAAGATCAACGTCAAAAATTAGAATTTTCTCATCAAAATATTTCTCAGGAATTGCAAGACCTTAATAATACTTCTAAGATGAAGCAGGTAGCGCTGGAAAATGAAAGAAAGGCTTTACATCAAACATTTGAAACATCTAAGCGGGAATTAAATGAAACTTTGAATAAAGCCTTGAACGATAACGAAGAGTCACTGAAAAGAGAAAAAGAATTAGTGCGTATTTTTGATATTGAGAAGATAAAATGTAAAGAATGGGAATCGGTTGCTAGAAGAAGTGAAATTAAGCTTCTTAACTTCGAAAGAAAGGCCAAGAAATCCATTGAGGAGGAAAAGAATGTAGCTAACCAGCTCACTGATTACGAGCAAATGTTACGAGAAAAGGTGCAGGAAAAAGAGAAGTTAGAAACGCAACTTGCGCATGCATTCAAGACATTAAGCATTTCTAAAGATAGATCACGTGAGGTCACTAAAAATTTAATAAAGGAGAAAATGGATTTGCAAAAGAGTCTCGAAAATTTAAAATTATCATCTGCGGCGATACGAGCAGAGGTTGAAAAGAAATTTATTGTGCAGGAAACTGAATACAAGTCTATGGTAGGAGCACTTGTTGAAGAAAAAAGATCACTTGCCTCAAAATTGAACGAATTGAAGAGTCAGTTGCGAAAGTCGCAATCAAGAGTAAAAGCAGTTGAAATTACAATTGACGAGAAAAACAAAGAACTACTTCTAAAGAAGGATGTTGCACTCAATGTACGTCGCAAATTGGATGTTCTGGCCAAGAATTACGAAAAAGCAGTGTCTCAAAACGAATCGTTGCGAAGAGACAATGATATGAAATCGGAGGCGTATGAGCATGACATATGTGAGGTCCAAAAGACGATGGGGTTGAAGTACGATGAGCTCAAATCTGAATATGACATTCTCAAAAACAATGCAGAAATTGATAAATGGATGGGTGAAATTGATGAATTGAAAGGTTTGAACGCAACTAGTAATGTCTTTGTTCAAGAGCTTGAGAAAAATAATTCGAATTTGAAAAATACAATTTTGATAAAGAATGCTATGATAGCGGATCAGAATGATTCTCTTCTTTCATTGCGAAAAAAGCTAGATAAGTCCACTAAATCGAATAGCGATATTCGAAAAGAAATTAATTTAAACAATGATAAGATAATTGATTTGCAGTGCGATATAGGCGAAAAAGAACACATAATTCATGATTTAGAGCATGATTTAGAAAAATACAAAGCAGAATGTGCTGATGCAGTGAAAAATGTACATGAATATGAGAATGATATCCACGACTTGCAGATAATCGTAAATAGCAAAAGTGAAGCAGTTGTGTTTGTTGAGGAAGAGATAGAAAAGACAAGAAGTATTTGGAAGCAAAAGGATAACAAATCAAAAATCATGCTTGAAGCATTGCAAGAACAACTTCATGCTGCATGCGAAGAGAAAAGGTCAATGCGGGATAAATTTCAAAAGATCATCAATAATCAAAAATTAGATATGCAAAAGCGCACGGAAAACTTAAAGGCAACTTTTGTTGACCAGCTCATGGAGGCTAAGCAAGGTATCAAAAATATGTGCGAGCATGAATCTGCTATCATTACCCGATTGAAAGATGAAAGAAACAATTTGGCATGTAGATTTTCAAAAATGCAAGAGCTGTGCGCAACAAATTTTAAATAGGATAGAAATTTCTTTTTTGAAGTAATTATACGATTTTTGATTTGATAGAAATGGGCTAAAATACAATAAATCTATCATCATGTACTTGAACCACATACTACCAAGAAGCTGTGTCATTTCCGCTGACTTCGTCATCATCAAATTCTACATCTGAAAATTCTCCTGACATTTCAAAACTAGATATTGAATTTTGCATATTTTCCTCAGAAGAACTTGAATCATGGGAATGTGAATCTTCATCTACTTTTTCATTTTTTTCTTGTATGCGCGCCTCCTCTTCCATTTTCTCCTTCCTCTTAGCCTCTTCCATCAATTCCTTTTGCTTCTCTTCAATGCGCCTGCGCTCTTTCTCCTGCTCTTCTTGTATGCGCGCCTCCTCTTCCATTTTCTCCTTCCTCTTAGCCTCTTCCATCAATTCCTTTTGCTTCTCTTCAATACGCCTGCGCTCTTTCTCCTGCTCTTCTTGTATGCGCGCCTCCTCTTCCATTTTCTCCTTCCTCTCAGCCTCTTCCATCAATTCCTTTTGCTTCTCTTCAATGCGCCTGCGCTCTTTCTCCTGCTCTTCTTGTATGCGCGCCTCCTCTTCCATTTTCTCCTTCCTCTTAGCATCTTCCATCAATTCCTTTTGATTCTCTTCAATACGTCGTTTCGTTTCTGGCCTGTTTGATACCACCTGATGTTTCAACGTAGAAACCGAATCTTGCTCAAAATTGTGCCGCATAATACTCTTTTCAATCTGGTATTTATATTTCTTATCATATGGAGAGCTACAATTTCGCTGCACCTCTTGAGGCATTATATTTCTATTGTTCTTCTTCTCATCATTGTCCAATTTTTTTGTATAATTATCTTGTGGATACATAATAGTACCACCTAAGAAAGAGTCGAGCAGGGCAAGTTCAACCTTGGAAGAATATGATGATGGCAAAATGCCAAAATGTTTGCGAGAGTAATTCAGCAAATAACACAATTCTTTTACGTATATTTTCATAGCAGATAGCTGTGACTTGAACTGTTCCCTATCTTTCATCAACTCAACTTCGCGTAATTTAGCATTTTGAACGTCTCCAACTAGCATACTTATTCTTTCTTTTAAAGTGAATTTGTTGTTTTTCCATTTCTCCATTCTCCTGTACAATATACTGCGCGTTTTATCGATCGTTTTAGCTGCATCCTTCCGCATTAACAAAAGTTCGACCTTCTCACGTTGATTTTGTTGTTCACGAAGCTTCAATGTTGCTTCCCTTTCGCTTACTTTTAGCATCTTCATTTGAGCCATTTGTAAAGATTTATGCATTTCTGTAGCCTTAGCTACACTTTTCTTGACTTCATCATTTTGTAGAGAATATTTATTCTGTAAATTTGCGAGTTGCAATTTTAAAGATTGAATCGTTTGATTCATCATTTCCTTTTGTCTTGCAAATGACCTAATTTCTTCTGCTTGACTTTGAAGTTTAGACTCCCTTTGAAATAATGTTTTCTCTATGTCAACTCGTAGGACTTCTGAGTCCTTTAATGCCTGTGATAGAGTAATTTGATGAATCTTAGTAACATCAATATTGCCATGCCCAACTGGAGCTTTCTGAATACTTTTTTCATGGTGAATATTTTCATTTTTCTTATTATGCTTTATCTGATTAATTAAACACATATCCAAGAAGGTATCCTGGGGAGAACTTTTCCACTGGTTCAAAAGAGATTCACCTTTTCCCCTCAAAGCATTCTCAAGGTTTCCGTTCCACAACTTGTTATATGTGATCGAGTCATCGCTTTTCGCAAGGTATAGTTTTGTGTCTTTTTTGAGTCTCGTTTCCGATAAAAAAATTGAAAGAGTAAATGTCAAGTTTTTCTTTTCAAGAAACTGGGCAATAGACAAAAGAAGCAGATTATCGTCAATCTGGTCAACATTTTTCTTCATTGTTGTGTAGCTTTCTTTCACAATTATGCGTATTTTTGTCAGTTGCAGCACAACGAACTTATCACTTCTTTCCACTAAGAAAATAGAAATAGGTGGCGCAACAAGTCGTCGACGTCGATCCTGTCGTCGTTCCTGCTGAGCATTGCATAATCAGATTCAGTATAAAAATATGAGTTCGAATCGAAAGGACAAAAGGCAACGTATGTCAGCTCGCTCCTCCTAAGTCCTGCCTAATCTTGTTTGTTACTTTCACCCACGCTGTCTGTGCCCGCGTCTTCTTGCTCGGCGTCTTTGCTCGTGCCAGTTGTTCCGACCCATTCAGGGACGTTCAATCAAGAAGATAAGTTTGCTATTCGAATACTAGAGTGGAGACCCTCGTGTTTTTTTTTATAAAACCTTCTCAAAAATACTAGACTCTTATAAGCTTACAGAATATTCGAACACCAAATTTTTTTTTTTTTTTTGGAACGGTACCAACAGTAGTAGTTAGGACTGCTAGCCCTGGGCTAGTTTCTGTTCAAATTCAAATGAATTTTTGTATATTCAAATTTTTTTTGGTTTTTGTTTTTTTTGATGTGGAGATATCGATAGTATTCGAATAGCTACTACTTATTCGTGTGAAAGAAACTATTACCAAAAGTCTTAATAGCATCGATACTGCCCTACCAGTGACTACAGTAGTATTAGTTAGTAGTAATAAATTTAATATTAGAATAATATTCGAATACTATCGATCGATCATATCAAGCTTTTTTTTTTTTCGATAGATGATATCTTGTCTCCTCAAATATTTTTTTTTTTGTTGACAAAATTGTTGCTATTTTTCAAAAAAAAAATCAAAAAAGTTTTCTAGTTTTCTTCTTTTTTTTTACTTTTTTGCTTTTTTTTGCTTTTTTTTGCTTTTTTTTGCTTTTTTACCAAGTGAATCCTCTTTCAATCTTTCATGAATTCACTCTTTTTACTAGTTTACACTCGAGTTTATCATAAGATTGAAATTTTACTTTACCGGCAGCAGGGCAGCTCGCGCGCGCGGGCAGGAATTTTCATCCTGCCTTTTTGTCGACATGTCACGAAGAATGTATCTTTACAAGAAGACGTCAACGTCGCGCGCGACAGTGCTAAATACTAAATTTATTTCTATGAATAGTAGGGAAACCTCAATGAAGATGACGCAATCCAGATGCCGTGGATTCGCATACAACGATGTCGATATTGACGTTTGTCGGATATGAAATGATACCATAACCCTAACTGGTCATGGCATTTTGTGATATTTTGTGTTCATGATGTGCTTTCTCTTTTCTCTTTTTTACTTCCTCACTTTATTTCTCTTGAATCTTTCCCTTCTTCTTCTTCTTTTTCCTTGGTGCAAGCATGGAAGAAATACTTGGTGACTTGCGCACAGTGTACCCTGGCGAACATCAGCATAAACAATATGAAATGTGTATTTCAAATTGGGGCCTTTCCGCTACGAAGGCCACATACCCTTAACGACTGAATTTTCGATGTCTTGAATATTGTTGCTTTAGTTTGACTATTTTTTTCTGGCGGTCTTTATCTTCCCTACGTTTGTTTCGTGTCAGATAAGCTGACTGCATCCAAATAGTGCCAGTTAAAGTTGTTTATATTCTAAGGGCGGCGGGAGGAGGTCTTTACAACACGCAACATCTATATAAACTATGATTTCACAAAAGCCAAAAAAATCAAAAACCATCATTTTGTACTCAAGAATCTAAACATATATATAGATTAAAAAACCAAAACCAGATGACTGCTGCTCCAAAAAACCCATATTTAAATGCCCTTGACGGATTGATCATAGAAGACCCAATAAAATCATTCTTCGATTTTTGTCGTGAGAGGGAGCTTGTGAGAATTAGACGCATGGAAGGAAAGCCCCAGCCTTGGAGTGATGACCTAATCTTTCAAAAAGCGCGCTTCTTAAACGTCTTTCGGGAAGATGACAAGGTTTTTACCGATTACAAGTATCAATGATCCATTAATTGCGGCTATTTTATCAGTAGTAGTGTCATTAAATGATTGCAATTTAACTATGTTTGGATATTTTAGGTCACTCAGTCAATTTTGGATTTCGTCAGAACAGCTGTAAGATCTTCAGGAAATACAATCCAAAATTTGAGCTCCGATTATGTTCTATTGAGAAGTGTATTTTTTGGACGATGGTGTAATCGCCACCTTACTTTAGATTCAATCAAAAACCAATGGAGAGATTATTTTGTGCACAGAACTAGCTCTTCCTCGATTGAAACATTGCAAAATAAGCTGAGAAGTGTAGCACACCCTCCATGGGATAACGTTACGGCTTACCCTGTTGAGCCCGTGTCTTGGGAAGGAAATAAATATGGCCGCTTTGAAACTGCCACGTATTTGTTCTCAAGAAATGATGTAATCGATTATATTTACGGGTGTTTGAAAAGATCAAAGGGAGATATTCAAACTGCAACAGAAATGATTAATTTAAAGTTCAAAATGAGCAATAATTTTCCAATATTTATGGCAGTAGTTGACATTGCTTTTTTCAGACCTGAATTGATTCATCCAGATTCACGTGTTCCCATTGGAATAGGAGCAGTGGCTTTTGTGAATCGCTTGGAGCAGGACCCGCGATTGAAGCATTGTCAGAATCATCATGAAATATTTGATTACCTTATACGAGCTCAACGTCAATACTGGCCGGAAGCGAGACGGCGTCTTCAACCAATTGATTGTGAATATCTATGCTGCGAATGTCGAAAATATTTAAGCTACAAAAATGGAACCAAGCTATTTAAAGGGAAGAACATCTTCATAGCTGGTCGCTCCGCGATGTTGGAATTCGACATCAGCTTAGAAACGATATACAATGGCTCGAAATTAGCAGATAGGATTGCAATAATTGCTGGGGCGCCTTGCAGCGGTAAGAGTTCCGTAATTTCTCAGCTTAGAAAAAATGGTTATACATGCCATGATGAAACAGCTGAATTGATGATCCGTGAAGGTGTTGAAAAAGGCTTAACTTCCATTGAGTTGAGAAAAGATCCTGTTGCATGGCAAATGACTTTGCTTCAAAGAGACTTTGATCTATTTCATAAGCTACTTCAGAATCCTTGTCCAAGTTCAAGTATCAACGAATCATGCGCAAAGGAAAAATTGCAGTTTACGGATACCTCTTTGATTGAAACAGTTGTCTTTGGGCGCCGTGCAGGCATTCAGATTGGTCCAAATGTGTCGCATTGGATCCAAAATAGGTGGGCTAAACAGGTTGTAGTTTTTTTTTTGTTGCCACTGCCGAAAACTAAGTACCAACAGACAAAAATTCGGCAGGAAACAGAGGAAGTTGCAAATATTCTATCAAAAGAGATCCGACTTGCATATGAAGAATTTGGGTTAGACATGCATACAGTACCGCCTGTACCAGTGAAAGAAAGAGTTAATATTATTTTAACAAAGCTAGAGGTGAAAAAAGTGGTAACTTCCAAATTATAAATTCCCTGGTATAGCTTCTAATACATGTACAAAGTACCATGTTACATTTTCAAATAGGATTAGCAAAACCCATGTAATATGCACGCTTGGCAATTGCTTTCATTTCTAGCTCTGTGAAATTTAGCTCTTTAGCAATTATATCATATTCTTTTCTTGTGGTAGTTTGTGACAACATAGAGTTATCACAACACGGTGCAATGTTGATACCTGCGTCAAAAAATTTCTTTGCCGGGTGCTCTTTTATATTGCCGATTGCAGATGTATGTAGATTACTAGTTGGACATATCTCTATTCCGACCTTTTTTTCTTTCAGAATACTACGTACTTTCCCTGAAAATGCGGCTGCCACACCATGTCCTATTCTAGTGGCATGCAGATGTTCAACAGCAAACATAATATTCTTAATTGATTCTTCATCGGTGCCTTCGCCGGCATGGATAGTAATACCTAGATTGTTTTCATGAGCATGATCAAAAGCATCCACAAAGTCTTTCGGTGGAAAAGCATGCTCGTTTCCTGCGAGGTCAACTCCGACTACAAGTTTATCTATACCAATTTTGCATGCTAACTTTGTCATTTTGAGAGCTTCCATGGGACCTAAATCACGCAACGCTGTGATGATTTGATAAAAATTGCAAGAACCATACTTGAGTTTGGCGCGCGAGAGACCTTTATAAACTGAGTGCACTATCTCATCATCTGTGAGGCCCATATTTCGATGCAAACTTGGGCAGTATCTTATTTCTCCGTATGTCACTCCGGATTCAAGAAAAAGATCTTCACATACCTCAAATGCCACCCGCTCAAGAGATTCTTTCGTCTGAAGAACCTTCAAAGTTTTGTCAAAGGATCCCAGACATCTTTGCAATCCCCAACCTTTCTGAAAACAAAGCTCCCGTTTCACCTGCGCCGTGCCATTTATCGAGTCTTCTCCGTAGATTTTTTTGTACAACTCAAGAAATGTCGTCTCTCTCATGGATCCATCAAGGTGAATGTGTAGCTCCGCCAGTGACATTAATAATGACACTGGTAAGTTTGAAAGAACAAATTATGCGAACCAGTCTCGCCAATAGTTTGTTTCGTAAATATTTTGTAATTTCGTTGGATCGGTCTCTTTTGTGAGAGAACTGGGTGATGAAATGCACGCATTGTGTGTTCCATTAGAATGTGTTGGTTCCCCCCCGTACAATTAATAATACGAAACCCTTCAGTCGACTACCAAGCATTGTATTATATTCGAATAATAGATAGTCCGATCGAGGTCTCAGGCCTGCCTGATCATGAATCATGATCGATCAGGGTCGGATTAGGTACTAGGGTCGGGTTCGGGTGAGGGGTACCTGAGATAAGTTAAGTGTTTAATTCTTACTATTAGTACAAGTAAATTTTGTTATAGAGGGAATGCCCTCGGAGGTCGAGACCCAGCCATATAAAGGGGATATTTTCTAACAAAAATGGAATATTTTTTTCCTGAATGGCTCAATGTCGAATTAGCTACTGCAGTACTAGTACTACTAGTGTAGAACGCGGTCTTGGGAATGAGAGATTAAGTCGCTGAGGAAGGTAGGCTGAAGGCTGTATTGGATTGGTTGGAAAGACTTTTTAGTATTTACTGTAGCTTTTATATTTTATGATGTTTGTTTCGGGTTTAAATCTTTTTCTTTTCCCTTTGGTAAAATGTGCTTCTTTTTACTCTTTGTTTATCTTTTAGTGTTTTTGCTTTTTTTTCTTGTCTTTTAGTCTTTTAGTCTTTATTTAGGAGTCCAGTGAGATGGAGTTGTGATGGTCGGGTTCAACCTGAGGTCCGATGAGGGTGGAGTGTTCGTTCGCCTTTGGAATGTCCATAATTTCATAAGATGTCCGCTTCTTCTTATTAGTGAATAAGCTGGTTATTTCGACAGTCTCCAATCTGATATTTTAACAGATTGTAGTCTAGTTAAACTTCGTCGAGATTCATCCAAAGTTTTTCATTCTTTAAGGTCGTTGAATGTCTGAATTCATTTATCAATGGGATTCAATGGCTTTGTCTCATGTATTACTGATATGAGTATTTATCTCTTCTTTGAAGTATTCTCTGTATTTCACCGCATTGTATTCGTTAGCGAATATTGTGATAATATTCAGCACATCCTTAGCTGAATATTCTTTAAATGTTCAGCACTTCTCGTTCCCTCAAAGGTTCAGCCCTTATTATCATCCAAGGATAATATTGATTATCCATATATCATTCTGCTCAAAAACTAATCAATCGTGATTTGAATTGATCACGAGAGAGGAGTTTGACATTCCCCTGTTTCCTAATCCCCTTGGGTATTGTGTTTTTTTTTTGTTGTTGTGATTGTGATTGTGGTTGTGATTGTGAACCGTGAATTGATGTTGATAGATGTGAAGTTCTTTCCGTTTCGTTTTGTTTTCCTTTTAATTTTTAGTTTTGTTCTGTTCGTTGTTTCCCTTTTTTTCTTTTTTGTTTTTTGTGTGTTCGTTGTGGAGAAATACTCAATCGTGGATGGTACATTCTACGAGGGAGTAGTTTGATCTTCCCCTTGTTTGATCTTCCCCTTGCTCCTCTGGGAAATCTTCATGGCGGTTGTGTTGTGACTCTTCCCTGTCTTTTCGTTTGAAGGTGAGTGCTTTAATTTCATATACTTGGTTTTCAACGCCATCTTCATAAATTTCTGGTCCTTCTTCTTCGCTTGAGATGTCTTTGAAGTGGACGCTTTTCATAATTTGTTGTTGCTTTGGTTGCTCGTGCTTGAATTTGCATTTGTCTCCCCACTGGCATGTGCCGTATTTCGCGAAGTATCTGCAAATTTCGGTTTTGTCGCGTTGTTGACCGTTGTCTTTGTATTTTCTACCTCTTCGATGCCTTGAGTCTCGCTTTCTACTGTCACGTTTTCTTGAGGCTCGAGAGTCTTTGTGCGGTTTCGAGTCATCGTGTTCTTCAGTTTTGTCTTTCATTGCATCCCTTTGTGTCATAAATCTTTGTCGCCTGTCCAATTGCATCGTGTATTTGATTATAGACTCTTCGACCGTTTGTTGAACTTCCAGGAAGTCAATGCATTCATACGTGTCGTTGGTGATGTCCATATATAGTTTTTCTGCGATCTTGTCAGGTTTGGGTCCTACAATGAGTGCTTTGAGGCCATATGCCTCATTTCTTATGGTTCTTGCGACGAGTCGTTCTTTTGTTGTGGGTATTCCCAATTGTTCCATAATGTCGTTAACTTGCAATGCATATTGTACCACGTTCACGAGAGCTGTATCAACCCTGATTTTGGTATTAATTTGGATTCTGTGGATTTGGTCTTCTTGCCATGCTTCTGTGTCCGTAAACATACGCCTATCAAATAATTCAATGATGAGTCGTAAGAAGCCTTTTGTGATTGCCGGTGTTGGTATAGATTTCAGGTCTATGTTTGGGGTACTTCCGAGTAACCTTCTGTATTTGTTGAATTTTATTTTGGATTGTTCATATCTTGTTTTTTTATCGGGTTTGTGGTTTGTTTGTTTGTTTTTGTTGTCGTCCTCTTTGATTATTTTGTTGATGTTGTTCAGGAATTCACTTTGTGTGATATTATTATTTTGATTGAGGAGTCGTTTTATTGATTCTTTGAATGTTTTTTGATCTTTCTGTTGCTTATTTTCTTGTCGTGGTATTATGCCGTATAGTGGTTGGTGTTTCCATTTGTTTTTTTCGGTGGTTGTGAGTGTTTTGTATGTGTCTTCGTAGACTTTGCTCCATGCCCAATGTCTTTGTCTCTTTTTTTGAAATTGTTTGAGGGCGTCATCGCATAGGAAATGTTGGATCCATGCATACACTTGGTCCATATAGTCTATGTTGTGATATACTAGATTTTCATGGAAATCTTGGATTGTTGTGGTTAGGTTTTGCGTTCCGTCCCCTTTAAATTTGGAGCAGTCTTTCAGTAGTTTCGCGACCTTTGTTCGTGCCTGGCTTGTGTCCAGTTGTTTAGCGATCAGGCCGTGTAGTATTGTTTTTATGTCATTCACTTCTGTGTTTGTTTCCGATGGTATGTTCATGTCGAGTTTTCTTCTTGTTGGTCCGCCCTGTCTTCGAGATGTAGTTTTGTATATTTGAAGGATGGTATCCAGTTGTTCCACTGATAAATCTTTTACCTTCATAGATTCAAAGTTATTGGCGAGCGTTTCTACCTTTTGTGTTGGTGTGATGTGTGTGTCATCCTCCTCTGCTGAGGAAGACGTATTGTTTATTATTTGATATTTGTTTGGAGTGTTGTTTGTCTCCTTTTCTTTGTTTGATTTGTTGCTATCAGTTGTACCGACTGTATTAATGATTTCGCTTTCAGCTTCATTGTTTGTGTTGATGTTTGCATAGCTCGTGTTAAGGTTCGAGTCTTCTGTAGTTTTGTTTTTGTTTGTAGTTAGTGTCTCTTCCTCCTCTGGCGTTGCTCTATTCTTGTCCCGTTCACTTTCATTCGGCTTGCGCTTCTTGCTCTGTTCTTGCTTGTTTTGATTTCGCTTTTTTAAGCGTTGTGTTCGAGTGAAGTCTCTTGGGTACGGTGTAATCAAGGCATCTTGCGCGAACGAGTTAGTTGTTGTTGTTGTTGTTGTTGAAGACGTTGTAGTTTGGTGGGTTTCATCTCCATTGTGATGCTCCATGTAGAACGCGGTCTTGGGAATGAGAGATTAAGTCGCTGAGGAAGGTAGGCTGAAGGCTGTATTGGATTGGTTGGAAAGACTTTTTAGTATTTACTGTAGCTTTTATATTTTATGATGTTTGTTTCGGGTTTAAATCTTTTTCTTTTCCCTTTGGTAAAATGTGCTTCTTTTTACTCTTTGTTTATCTTTTAGTGTTTTTGCTTTTTTTTCTTGTCTTTTAGTCTTTTAGTCTTTATTTAGGAGTCCAGTGAGATGGAGTTGTGATGGTCGGGTTCAACCTGAGGTCCGATGAGGGTGGAGTGTTCGCCTTTGGAATGTCCATAATTTCATAAGATGTCCGCTTCTTCTTATTAGTGAATAAGCTGGTTATTTCGACAGTCTCCAATCTGATATTTTAACAGATTGTAGTCTAGTTAAACTTCGTCGAGATTCATCCAAAGTTTTTCATTCTTTAAGGTCGTTGAATGTCTGAATTCATTTATCAATGGGATTCAATGGCTTCGTCTCATGTATGACTGACATGAGTATTTATCTTCTCTTTGAAGTATTCTCTGTATTTCACCGCATTGTATTCGTTAGCGAATATTGTGATAATATTCAGCACATCCTTAGCTGAATATTCTTTAAATGTTCAGCACTTCTCGTTCCCTCAAAGGTTCAGCCCTTATTATCATCCAAGGATAATATTGATTATCCATATATCATTCTACTCAAAAACTAATCAATCGTGATTTGAATTGATCACGAGAGAGGAGTTTGACACTAGTACTACTGGGCGAAGCCGAACTACATAGGCAAATGTATTCATATTCTGCTGCGGTACCACGTTTTTGGTAGGCGGGCAGGCGGTTCTCCCACATACTGCTAAAAAAAATGTTCAAGACGGCGGCAGATCTTTTTGCTGGTTCGATGTGAATTACTAGCTAGAATTTATTCACTTCAGTTGCAATTTTTTCAAGGTCATTTACTGTGGGCGGATTTTTTTTTTCCTACACTCCATCAAATGGCAGCAAATCTCTTTTATAAAATTAACTCACGATCTATGGATAGCGTTAATATTCATACTTCATATTCAATATTTAACGTGTGAGGATTCCTGATATCTATCTCAGGAGTAAGATGTTGGCAATTTTAGAGAAAAGGACAATAGGATTTCTTTAGATGTGGCAGTACTATCGTAGCTAGTACGGCGCCTGTGCATACGGAGCTCCGGAGCTAAGCTTTTTTTTTTTAGGCAAAGAGTGAAAGATTTAAGCCTAACTGGATGGCTGCAATCAGCAAATGGTGGTGGTAAGTAGAAAATACACTGATAATTGTTGCCATATTATTTAACAAAGCTTTGGGTGCTCTTGAGAGGGAGGGACTCAAAGTTTCTGCCGCTGCACATATATCTGATACAATCTTTCTCCCAACAGCTAACTTAAACAACTATGGAAAAATCAGAATGTGTCCGTAACTTTAAGCTATATATTCGAATATACATCTTTTCTCTGACACAATATGTTTTTTTACATTTAAAGTTGTGTTCTTCTAACCAAATATTCCTTTATTTTCAGATTGCATAACTTCTACAATATGAATTATGGTTCGTGTGCTTCTTTAAGAAAAAATGTCAAATTATTTAGAAAAATATAGGCATTCAAAGGTCGAACCTTCAATCTTCTTAACATGGTTCATAATTTCGCGCTTACTTGTTTCTTGAATTTCGCCTGCCAATATTAATTCGTCTAATATCCCGTAAACCTGGATCGCACAAGAATAGAAATGAACAAATGAGATATGAACAAAATTTGAGCAATCATGTCTGTATTTGGACGCATCCCACTACCTTCTGAAAATGAAAGACAATGTCAAGTTCGCAGACATTGCCAAAATATCGATCAAGAGTTTCGACGAGCAAATGAATGAACTCTAAATAAGCAAGCTCGTTATCAGATACGTCACAAGCTATTGTGAAAAATAGGCCAGCATATCTTCTGTATATCAACTTGTATGTTCGAAACTATGCATCGTTGAGTTTTTGCATGCGTGAGAATGACGATACCATAGCTGAAGAGGAACTCTACTGCTTGTGAGAGAGCCAAAAAATCTAAAGGCAAAGAAAGGAGAAAAAATAACTAGAACCTCAATAAAGTTAGTAAACTTAGCACTTCTTGTGGTGATAATTGTGTGCACTTCTGCCTCAGTCTTCAACCTTTCTTCGTGCTTTTCTTCAGTATACCACCATTTGTATAAGGAGCT
>JACLAD010004817.1_pt1 | contig 18132 bp, 25 predicted proteins | sample 8027901 | NCBI WGS metagenome assembly JACLAD01 (sample SAMN15725071, study PRJNA655200) | protist metagenome | isolation source: fluorescence activated cell sorting (FACS) single amplified genomes of... | place: Spain: Blaines Bay Microbial Observatory, Mediterranean Sea | collected 2016-07-05 | reverse complement strand
CAACAGGGTGCGGTTGGTGAACTTGAGAACGCATCAATCACAGGCTATTCCCACCCATTACCATACAACCTAGCCTCACCACTAAAAATCCCCATTTCTTACAGTCATTCACTCATTTTAGTTCGGCCTTTCTAGGTTGCAACATTGCCCACCCTGGTATCTGACGAAAGACAAATCTTAATACACTGATGATACAAGTGCTCCATGCATGCCTCCAACTCTTCTTTTCAAGGTCAGAAGACTTCAGAAGGCTAATCAAAACAAGTCAAGACAGCATTGATTGTTCTCTGCAAAAGCTAGGACAGGCCACATGGCCTGGATTGTCATTGCAATTGCTGGGAAAAAGGACTGGCCGTAGGTACTTGAACTGGAAGCAATTGCATGCCGCACTGATGTGCAGCCTCAAGACAAAAGTGATGGTAACGTGTTGCAACCTGCTCGCTAGAACTCAATGCTGCATAATCTGCTTGTGCACAAACCCGACCTCGCTTGCGCTCTCCACAGTGACCAACATCACTGAGCTACCTGCAAGTGAATTCTCAAGAGCCGTCAGGGCCCAGACTGTGCTGTCAGATACCCAGGCCCAAACCTCGCTCGCGCTCTCACGAAGGGTTGGGTGGGCTGCGAGGCTCTGCAAGGAGCTGATATGTGGATCCAACTGCATCGGTCTGCCCTGGAAGCCGGCCATACACACATCCCCAGCGATCACAAAGTTCCAAATTGCGAAGTGTGTTCTCCGTAGTCTGAGGCCACGTGTAGCGGTGCTGCTCCAAGTCCGGTTCCGGAAAGATAGTAGTACGGCAATCCGGGCAGGACCATGCCTCATAATGCCGGGACTCCAGCACACAGCCCAAGCACACGCTGCAACCCTCATCACAGACAATGCAGAAGACTGTGATAGGCCTTCTAGGCAGACCCAGCTCACGATGTAGAGGAGGACTCATCAAGCCACACACCAAACACCTGGGTGGACGAGGCGCTCTCTTGGGAGGAGGCTCTGGGTTGTTCTTGTTTGGGCTGTCACATCATCCCCATCGTCATCGCTGCCCTCATCAGAATAACTCTTGCTCTTCACAGAGCCTCTGCTAACTGACACTGGTGGGCCATAGTACCAGACTCCTCTGCCCACTTGCAGCATAGCCGCTGCTGGTTGAAACATCCAAGCCCACAATATCAGACACAAGAGTAAGGTCTTTCCCCAACCAAGTCAGTTAGCCGCCGAGGAAGTTGCAGCCTCATACACCTTCTCTTCATCGACCCATTTGGCTCCTCTCAAGATAGCCTCCAACTGCACCTTGTTATGACGCAAAGGCACCCCCAGCGCTTCCAAAAGAGGATTAGCCCACACTACCTGGAAAGATGCCTTCACCAACTCAAAGCGGAAGAACACACCCCTGGCGGTCTGTGAAATGTGCCCAGTGGCTGATACAAAGAATCCGCCCTCAATGTCTGTCTCCTCAAACTGCAGCTGTAACTCGCGTAGACTGCCTTCCGCGAAGGCCCTCACATTCTCCAGCCACACAGACCTCAATGCTGCTGGGAGACGCACCTTCGTCTCATTGCCGAACCACATGTAGATCGCCTAAGCATTATCCCCCACCACTTGAGCCGATTGCTTATCAAGCTTCAGATTCTCCACATCAATCCCATTATAGGCTGCTGCTATCATGGACGTCAAGCCCTTTGCCACTGAACTGGTCACTTCTCTTGCCGCCTGAGACATTGTCACTGCCACTCCTGTGATCTCACGCGATGAGGACGACAAGGACTTCACTGTGCTCCCGACATCAGCCAGCACCTCAGAAGCAACTGTAACTGGCGTAGAGAAGTACAGCAGCCAAAAGGTTATCAGTCCCACAGCAAGCACACACAAAGCTCTACCCAGCTTCACACACGGCATCAAGTGTCGCTCCTGCTTGACGCGAGCTGCCTGTCCATCCTTTGAAGTCTTCTGACCTTGAAAAGAAGAGTTGGAGGCATGCATGGAGCATTTGTATCATCAGTGTATTAAGATTTGTCTTTTGTCAGATACCAGGGTGGGAAATGATGCAACCTAGAAAGGCCGAACTAAAATTGATTTTATTGATGTTCATTGATTTTTACTGGTTTTGTTGTTTTTGTTTATCCAAATCGATGAAAAGCAATGCTTTTCATAATGTTTATTAGAATTCGAACAGTTTCATCGATTTTGATGTATTTTCACCGTTGGATCCAATAACCCCCACGGGGTGGATCAGGCGGTTATCGGACGTTGGATAACCAGAAGAAATGAAAAACGCCTCGCATAGTTGGTGGGCAGGGTGAATGCCAAGGGGAGGAAGCAGTCATACTATATACATAAATGTCAACTTGTGTTAGGCATGTCCATGTGTATATATGTATGTATAAATATATATATATATATATATTGATATGGGTGGCTCGCAGCCGTTCTAGACACCATCTTGGTGCTTCCAGTGTTCAATTTTGGGGCTCGCCTCGTATAAAAACTTGCTAATTGATCTGTGATCATGTCTTGCATCAGGCTGCTGCCCGTTACATGCTTTGTCCTGAGTGCATGTGGTGCACCCCAGCCCAATACACTCGAAGAGTTGGTTGCCATCCAGCATGAAGTGGATCTCACACCAAGCACGCCAGATTGGTCCCAAAACCAGGGCTGGCAAAAGCAAGCGTTTTGTTTTAAAACGCGCTTTGGACCTAAAACTTGTTTTAAAACGAAAACAAAAAACGCAAAACAAAACGAAAACGAACGAGGCGCCGGATGACGATGATCTGGTGTTTGGCTGTTGAAAAAATCCGAACAAATCAAAAAACGAAAAACAAAACGGCCTTGCGACATCATCACAAAACGAAGAAAATAAAACGAGCCGAGTTCAGTCAAACCGCTTTCAAAACAAAAATGGAAAACGACAAAACGAAACGAAGCTTTTTTGGCCTAAACGTTTGTTTTGGCCTGCCCTGCCCAAAACATCGATGTGCTGCCAGACTTGGGGCGGCCTCTCATCCTTGCTAGTCCTTGCTGTGGCATCCATGGTTCGAGTCATGCCCTCAAGGTCATGAAGGGCAGCCATGAAAGCGTTCTGAATTTTGACCTTGAGAAGAATTACCAGTACTATGTTGAGAAGCAGATTCAGTCTTTGGGCGCAGGCCTTAAGGAACTTGAACTTCGCTTGGGAAAACTTGCAGGGGACTTACTCATGCTGCCGCTCAGGCATCTCCTCCGCCATGTTGACATTTTGTCAGCAGGCCCTCCCCGCCCACCATGGGCAGGGCAGGGAAACAGACAATCAGTGAAGGACAAAAGAGCTGAAGTATTCTTTCACATTTTGACATGGATCTTGATCCTTGTTCATGGAGGAAGGCTCTTAGCGGTTGTCTTAGAAAACGTTGTTGGCATCCTTCAAAGGTTTAAATGCAGGGAACCAGTTGTGCTGATGTTTTGGAGGGTGCTAGAAAAGTATGTGCCACAGTTCAATTGGTGGGTCAGTAAGCTGGAGTTGGAATGTTACAAGCGTCCACACATTTGTGTGCCTGTGTTTCTTGTTGCTTTGCGCCGCACAGTGTGCATGGAGGTTCCAGCACCACTGGTTCCTTTTGGCAAATGTGATTTACGAGATTGTCTTGCTGTTGCTCCATGCACACCTAGGTCATTACTGACCAACAAAATGCAGACAAACCTCAAGATGTATGAGCAGAAGGTCAAAACAATGTTTGATGCAAGCAAGGTGGTACTTGGAAATATTGCGGCCTTTCATGTTGACAGAGCATTTGTCCAAACATATAAGCCACACATCACTGTGAACAACTCTGCGACACTCATGTGTCATAACAAATACCTTTGGTTTGCAGATGTTGCTGGCATCGTGAAGGGATTGCCTCATAAGGATCGTGAGATTCTTAGGGTGCTGTTCACTTTTTGAAAGAGTCTCGCTCCAGGGGTTCCCGAAGGAGATTGCATTTGATATGAGGCCGAATGTTTGTTTCAAGGCTGCCGGCAATGCTTATCCTGTGCCGCTTCTCATTTCTGTACGATACCGCATTGTGGAAGCCATGGCAAAGAGCAGCAGTTTTGTCTTTGCATCATGGCCCTTGCCAGGAGTGTTCTGCAAGACACTGCCAGCCCAACTCAATGACTTTCAGAAAGCTTTGCGTCAGAAGCCCAAGCTTATTCCAAAGCCCAAGCCCAAGGTGAGCAGGCAGAGCAAGCGGGTCAACAGCAAGAAGCGTGCACAAGATGATGAGTGAGAGGTAGATGCGGGTGCATTGCATATGGGGGCATGCCCCCAGGTTAATGTCAATTCTATTGTACAAGTTGTGCCGGCATAAGGACATGGAAGTACGTATACATATACGCAGTACAGAAATGCTTGTATGCAATATGCAACATACCTGTATTATGTTTTCTGCACATATCTGTACCTTGATCTCCATATGGAGCTTGTCATATATATATATATATATATATGTATAAATGCATACATATGCAGGCACACCTTGGTGCACACCCTTTTGAAAGAGGGCGTCTGCTACCCACATGTCCACTCGGACTCTTGAACAGACGTGTGCAGCCCTTCACATGTGGATTGGCGGTGTCAGTTGCAAATGAATTGAAAACAATATATCATGCATGGGGGGCTCGCCTCCCAGTGGGGAATGTTCAGCATGTGGAGAATGTTCAGCATGTGGAGAATGTTCAGCATGTGGAGAATGTTCAGGATGTGGAGAATGTTCCGCATTGGATAATGCTCGGCATGTGGAGAATGTTCAGCATGTGCGGAATATTCAGCATGTCGAGAATGAGCATGTGGAGAATGTTTGGCATGATGAGAATGTTCAGCATGTGGAGAATGTGCAGCCTGTGGTGAATGTTCAGCACGTGGAGAATGCTTCAGCATGGGGGGCTCTCCCTCCAACTTGCTGCGTCCACCCCTCCCCTTTCCTCAGGGGCATAAATAAGATATATCAGACAGAGGGGGGCTCGCCTCGCAGTGGGAGTTAAGGTGGGTTAACCATATCTCAGAGAATGTTGAGCATGTCGAGAATGTTCAGCATGTGGAGAATGTTCAGCGTGCACGGGAGAATGCTCAGCATGTGGAGAATGTTCAGCGTGTGGAGAATGTTCAGCATATTTCTTAATGATTTTATATAATGTTTCCTCAAACAAAAAAAACAAAAAATTCCTAACTGCTCCTAACCTTTCCTAACTTTTCCTAAATGTTCCTAACTTTTCCTAACTTTTCCTAACTTATCCTAACTTATCCTAACTCTTTTTTGTTGTTTTTGTTGATCTTGCTTGACTTTTCCTCACTTTTCCTATTTTTTTCCTAATTACTTATCTTGGAACTTGTAAGTTAAGTTATAAGTTGCTTGGTCAGATAGCATAACTTAGTAAGTCCGACGGGACGTAATAAGTGGTTAGGTTTAGTTACACAGATTATAAGTCCAGTTATGCAACTTATAAGGTAAACTATGGAATTTATAAATCAACTTATAAGTTAGCCAACCACTCTGGCACGCCCAGAAGTCTCAAACCTCTTACCCTGGGCCTAAACCTCGTATCTAGACCCCAGACAGCATTACATTCAGAGTCAGTTTCCAAGGTCGGCGGCATGCCGCGCAGCGCTAAACCCCACCGACCGCGCAAGCGGTCGGAATAAGTAATTATAATTATTATAGATGGCCTCTTTTCGGCCCAACTTTGCCTCGACCCAATCCGACTTCGATTTTCTCTTCCCTTCGTCTAGACTTCTCTTCGACACGGCTTCTTTGCCACAAACCGCGGACCTGGCCAAACTAAAGTCATTGCTTATCGACCATTACTTCATATGATTTGCGTCCCTTCAGCCCGACTATACATATACACTATACATGTCATCATGATGTCATGCCAAAACTGCTAGTGATGTACCATTGTATAGTATCACTTTTTTTTGGCTGGTGATGGTGAGAGTGTAGCCGAAAGGACAAGGACAAGGAGTAAAATAAAGAAATTTTCAGAGAGAAGGACACATGGGAGAATTGCAGGGGGCGCTCGGGCAACGGTGGCAGAGCTGCACCTGGCACTGGCACCTGTTTGGAAAAACAAAGTCGTATATTGCGAGGATGCTCAGGCAACGACAGCAATGCTGTTCCGGGCACAGGCTCTCCTCGCAATGCCGACTGTGTGACCTAACCCCAAAGGGGTTGCTTGCCGTTTTAAAAAGCAACTTCACCAAGCAAAAGTTTATGAGTTGCCACGGTGACATACATGAGGAGGTGCTGATTTGGGCATTTCAATGTAGGCCGCCCCATGAAGCTGACATATACGAGTTCATGTGCCAGCAAATGGGATTGCCCTTTACTTATTGAAATTTTATAAATCAGTGTGATCACTCCCTCGGCCTACACCTCCTCCCCCAACCTATAATCATAAAATTTCAAATGTTGATATACAACTTTACGTATGTGCATGGCAAGCATGCTGCAATCAGAAGCATTGTGTGACGAGTTTCCCTCTGCCAAGGTTGAGGGTCATCTGCATGGCGTGGCTTAAGTAGGCATGTGAGATATAAGACATTGTATAGAATCACTTTTATTATGAATCCATGTACATAAAATGCTAGATACATACATATATATATATATATATATACATATACTAGGGCATATATATATATATATATATATATTATATTTATATACAATGTTATAGAGTGATGATAATAATGGTACCATATACGGCATTTTTTTTGTTGGTGCAAAATATGGACATATATGATACATGTATTCTTTAGTGCATGATCACACACACATATGTAAACACACACATATATCATACATATATATATATATATATATGTGCATATATAATAGATATTATCTATGTATATGTAATATTATGTATATGTTTTTCCGGAGATGTTTATGTATTTGTGGATGTTTTTTATATATTTTGTATTTCAACATATGTTTGAATATTTCTATATATGTTTGGCACATGTTAGTATGCTTTTTGCATACTTTAGTATATTGCTTGCATATCTTAGTATATTTTAGATCTTTAAGCATATTTTTCACGCATTTGAGTAAGTATTGTTAATTTGATGTTATTGTATTGAATTTTAGTGCTTTATTGAATTTTATTGGATATTGTTGGACGCAAGTCTAGGGTATGTTTGGTTGTCTAGAGATGGGTTTAGGGGCCCTTTTTTTAATGGACTCTGGAGCAGCATGCCTGGAGTTGTACGTGAGTCTAGAGATCGATGTACACCTGTATATCTATGGAATGGACATGAATCTAGGGAATGGGCGTGAATCTAGCAAATGGACGTGACTCTAGCGAATGGAGTGAACGGACGTGAGTCCAGGAATGTACGCTCGGGCAGGCATGACAAGCGGGACGTGCGGGACGGGCGGGACAGGTGTGCGGGCTGTCTTCGACAAAGCACCATGGAGTGCTAGAAAATATTGCATAACTAGGGCCAGGCTAAAGCGTCATAATATCGCATCCAGAAATATCACCTTAAAAACAACTAGTACTAGTTGCTCAGGGAAAGGCGATAGTGACAACTAAAAAATGTTTGCCTTACTATTGGAAAGGTAAAACATCCATTTACCATTTACCTTGCTATGTTGATTTCTACAAGGGGCCCGGAGCACATACGTTTTTTTAAACATTTTCAATTTCTCATACTGGTCCCATTTTGACATCATACGTGCATCCATGGGGGTCATCTTGGGTCATCTTGGACAATCTTGGGGTTTAGGGGGGGCACATTGCCCCCACTTTTTTCGACCTTGGGCCATGTTGGAGCTCCTTTGGCTATCTTGGGCGATCTTGTGCCATCTTGGAGCCAATCTTGATCCAATCTGGGGGCCCTCTTGGACTCATTTTGGGGCATCTTGGGCCATCTTGGAGCCATCGTGGACCCAATTGTGGTCGAAATTGACGAAAGTTGATGAATTTTGACGAGATGTTGGTGCGTCAAAAAGTGGACGGCATGTGCCGAAAGGATTTTAATATATCTCTGTACATACATATAAATGTGTGGTATATACCAGGGCGCATACAATATGCCATGGCGTATGCCATGGAATTGGATATATTATGGTCTATAGTAAAATCTATACGCATGCATGGTATAAGCCATGGTATATACCATAATCAATACTATTGTATTTACCATGTTATTTACACTGGCATGTCCCATGGTATAGACCATAGTTTATACCATGGTTTGTACCAAGGCATTTGCCATAGTAAGTACTATCATGGTGGTATACATCACGGTATATACCAAGGCTTATTCCATGGTATATACCCTGGTATCTACCACGGTGCATGCTGTGCAAATGTTTTCCCAAGCTCAATTATTACCTTACCATTACTTACCTTTTGTGAATTAATCTAGATTATCATTTCACTTAACCTGAAATTACCTTACACTTAGAAGATTAGCCGATTGTAGTTTGGCCAGATCCACTGTAAGATATGCCATAATACGACCAAGAATCCATACACTCGCATGCAGTTTCAGCTGTAATGGTCTTAGTACTGGCGCGATCAACAGGATCAACAGGGCAACTCACCTCTGGACATACTTCAACATCCAGATTGGATCCCTGACATGGTGTGCCACCATTGGATTGCTGAGTCTGTATGGATCGCGTCCTCTGAGGAGTGCCAGAACCACAAGTGGCTATACATATGGCACCATGATAGAATATGTGGCCATATATGTGGTCATATATACATATATATTTAAATATACATATAATACAGTACATGGCTATATAAGGTACCATAGATAGCCATAATCTGCTACCATGCAGATGACCATTAACGTTACAATATTATAACCATACACTAACATGAATAACCCTAAACATGGATTAACACATTTTTGATCAAAACAATTATTTTTGGGCCCTGGCAATTGCAAGCCCTTCGTAATTATGAAGGAGCCTTTTCAATTTAAAAGGGAAACAACAAATCTTTTCAGCGAAAATATTTTCAGATTCCTAGAGGAAGACTACAAGGCCACGGGTTCGGTCACATTGGGTGCCCAAGCCATTTCGTTCCTTGAGCTTCTCGAACTCCGATCCCTTCAAATCCATCTAAGTTCTTTGAAACTCAATGAAACAACAAAGAAATTCATTGGAAATAAAGAAATCTTGTAAAATCCAATGAGCATAAATGAGCATCCAACGACATTGTCCTAAAATTACACCATGGCATATGGACCCTAAATAGCTTTAAAAAACAAAGAATCATAAAAGAGCTATCTAGGGTCCTTATGCCACAATGTATTAATAATTAGGCTGGAGCCCTCCAGAGGGTTAGCCCTTGTGCGTGGGCCACCCCTTGTGTATAAGCCTCCCCTTGTGTGTGGGCCACCCCTTGTGTGTGGGCCACCCCTTGTGTGTGGGCCATCCTTGTGTGTGGGCCACCCTGTGTGGGCCACCCTTGCGTGTGGGCCACCCCCTCGTATGTGGGCCAGCCAGCCAGCCAGCCAGCCACACAGCCAACCAGCCAAGCCAGCCAGACGGCCAGGAGATTTGAAAAAATCAGGTCTCCAAGAAACACAATTTTGCCATGAAAAAAGTAACGATTTTTAAACCCTTTTAGGTTGGAGACCTCCAGAGAGGATTATTGGCGAACATTTGAAGGTGAACAAATTGAAAAAAACAGTGGTTTTACTGAGCTTTCTGGCATTTGCATCAAGCAAACAACGGTTTTTCATTGCGTTTTTGCAATTTTTCCTCGGGAGGTCACAAAAAAACTAAAAGCTTTAATGTCGTTTCTGCAATTTGCAATGAAAAAGCAACGGTTTTCATGATGCTTTCGCGATTTTCATCGGGAGTCCACAAAAAAGCAGTGGTTTTACGCTTTTTTTTTGCAATAAACAGCAAGAAAGCAATTTTTTCTTTGTGGTGGAGAGAGTGTAGCCAAGCCAATGCAATGATACAGTGTGGTGCCTTTTGAACATTTCAGAAATAGATGCAACACGTTTTGAATGCCCCAGGGACACGGGGGAATCCCTAGCGTGTGGGGTCTCCCCTCATAAGGTAAACTGGTCAAGACCTAACCCCAGAGCGGGATTAATCATGGAGAAAAAAAGAAAACCAAGCGCCAGGGACACGGGGGGAATTCCTAGCGTGGGGTGCCTCCCCTGTAGCTACAAACGATTTGCACCGAACATGCTGTTGTGCAACGCATATTCCCTCTGGCGTCAGGGACCGCGCATGTCCGCTCGTGCAGCATGACGCCCGAAACCCGCGCCCGAAACAATACTTTTCTTGCCTCGCACCCATGTGGGCGGGAAAGGGCGCACACACATGGGGGGGCGGCAATGGCTTCAATGTGTGGAGCAAGGAAGCCACAACCACATATCAGTACACATGGCTGTGGGGCCCAATGCTCCACCAACCCAAGAAACAACAGACTGAACATACGGATTTCAGCCATGTGGACCAGGATTGGTTCCGGATTTGTCCCGCCTAGCTAGGTCCCAAAGGCTTCGGATTGGTCTCAGATTGACATTTTTATAACCAGGGATTGGTCCGGTCGTAGTTAAGGCAATTGGTCCAATGATTTTGGCCCTGACCCCATTACGGACCCTGACTCCCTCACGACCCACCCTCCCCCTGCATCTCTCAAAAGGTTTCATCTCTGCCAAGGGCGAGAGCCATATGCAAGGCGTCGGCCGTCTCTGCTCCATCGTGCCTGATCATTTGGTACCTTCCGTGGGGAGCACATTGAAGCTAATATGAAGCCATCTTGGGGCCATCTTGGGGCCAGCAAGGGGCCGTCAGGGGCCAACTTGGGGCAATCCTGGGCCATCTTGGCGCCATCTTGTGGCCAATTAGGGTGCCTTGGGGCGCCAACTTGGACCCAAAGAAGGCACCCCACGGAAGGTACCAAACAGGAGTGCTTGGTACCTTCCGTGGGGGGCCAACTTGAAGCAAAGTTGAAGCCTTCATGGGGCCAACTTGGGGCCATCTTGGAACCATCTTGAAGCCATTTTGGGGCCATCCTGGGGCCATCTCGGGTGCGGGGTGCCAACTTGGACCCAAAGAAGGCACCCACGGAAGGTACCAAACAAGATCATTTGGTATCTTCCGTGGGGGGCCAACTTGAAGCTAATTTGAAGCCATCTTGGGGCCATCATAGGGCCATCTCGGGTGCCTTGGGGCGCATGGACCCAAAGAAGGCAGGGAGCAAATTGAACCTAAATTGAAACCATCTTGGGGCCATCTACTGTAGGGGCCATCGAGGGGCCGTCTGGGGCCATCTGGGCGCCATCCTGGGCCATCTTGGTGCCATTGAGGGGCCATCTTGTGGCCATTTGGGGTGCCTTGGGGCGCCAACTTGGACCCAAAGAAGACACCCCACGGAAGGTACCAAACAGGAGTGCTTGGTACCTTCCGTGGGGGGCCAACTTGAAGCAAAGTTGAAGCCTTCATGGGGCCAACTTGGGGCCATCTTGGAACCATCTTGAAGCCATTTTGGGGCCATCTTGGGGCCATCTCGGGTGCCTTGGGGTGCCAACTTGGACCCAAAGGAGGCACCCACGGACGGTACCAAACAAGATCAGTCGGTACCTTCCGTAGGGGGCCAACTTGAAGCTAATTTGGAGCCGTCTTGGGGCCATCTAGGGCCTAACCCTCTTTTTATTGTCTCCCCTTACCTTGGGTTCATTTTTGGCTTTCTTTTTGTTGTCAATGGGTTTCGCCAAGGGCGTGTGGTCGAAAACAACGCAAACATTAATAAACAATCGCCTAGGACGTGTGGTCCATGGTCAACAGCATATAGATATATACATATAACTGCATGAAGATCCCGTTGTGATGACTTATTTCACATGTCAGTGATGGGAAGTACAAAGGATAGCGAGGGGGAGGGAGAGAAAGAGAGAGAGAGAGAAGTTCCATATATTTGCGTGTTTTGTTTTAGTTTTAAGCCGTTTGTTTTAGTTTTTTCTGCCAGTCTCGGACCGAGGGCCCCTCCAGACGCCCACGCTCTTTTTTCATTTTAAAGCAACAAGGTCGAAACACCCCAGTGCCATACTGTAGAGTTGTTCGTAATTTGTGCACCGCACACACGCACCTGCTCCGGTAATATTGGTTCCACATTGGTCCTAAGTTGGCCCCAAGTTAGTCTCACATTGGGCCACGAAAAGTTGCCGGTTAAGCCCGGTTATAAATTTTAACCGGTAACCCAACATGCCCCCAAAAAGACCCGAAAATGACCCCAAGTTGGCCCCGAGTTAGCCTCAAGTTGGGCCCAGAAAAGTTACCGGTTGAGGTTCCCGGTTAAAAGTTTTAACCGGTAACCCAAAATGACCCCCAAAAGATGCCAAATGACGCCAATTTGGCCCCAAGTAAGCTTCAAATTAGGCCCACAAAGGTTCCCGGTTAGGTTTCCCGGTTAAAATCAAAAAAGCAATGGTTTTTATTGTGTTTTTTCGATATTCGTTGGAAGGCTACAAGAAACCAGCAGTTTTATTGTGTTTTTGGCAATTTGCATCAAAAAAGCACTGGTTTTTCCCACAACACTTCAGTGTGTGGGTCTCCTTACCTCCCATCCCTGAGCCAGCACATGGGATATTTTTTTTTTAATTCCAGGGCCTCTGTAAATTGCAGCCGGGATCGTCGTCGTCATCGTTATAGTTCCCCCCAGAGCAGACCTCGCAAACACATTGACGAAACAAAAACCGATGTTTTTTTAATTTTTTTGGACCTCTTAAACACACAAAAGCAATAAAAAACGAATGCTTTTTTGACATTTGTATTCAATATAATACAAAAATGCAATAAAAACCAATGGTTTTCTGATATTTCCAATCAATATAATACCAAAACGCAGAAAAAAAAACAGTGTTTTTTTTTTCATATTTCAATTCAATCTAACGCAAAACGCAATAAAAACTTATGGTTTTCTGATACTTCCATACAATATAACACAAAAACGCAATAACAACTTGATTAGTTCCCACAACACTTCAGTGTGTGGGTCTCCTTACCTCCCATCCTTGAGCCAGCACATGGGATAATTAGAATTTTTTCAATTCCAGGGCCTCTGTAAATCATAGCCGGGATCGTCGTCGTCGTTATAGTCGATGCACTGGCTGCTCAAGCCGGGCTGGTGACCCACCTTCCTGGGGCCTTGCAGACCTTCCGGGTTGTCCATACATAAAGAATCGTGTATGATTTTATATCGCCTTATATTGTCTTATATCGCTGTTTATCGCCTTATTTCGCCTTGTATCGCCTTATAGGTGTTTATACGAATTGTGTAAATTTATACTGTCTTCACGACCTTTATCTATGCATATCTACACATATCTATATATATATATATATATGTATATTTATATGTATTTACATATATATATATATATATATGTATATATGTCAGTGCTGGAGTATACCATTATCATTATTATAATTATTATTGTTATTTGTTCTTAATATTACATCGTGTGTTGTGGGCCACGCCTCTTAACTAGTTATAGCGTTTTGGCTATTTTCGTTGGGAGGCCATAAAAAACAATAAGTTTTACTGTGTGTTTTTGCTATTTGCATCAAAAAACATGCGTTTTTTATGATTTTTGTCGGGAGGCCACAAAAAACCGCTAGTTTGACTGTGTTTTTTGCAATTTGCATAGACAAAGCTTTGGTTTTTATAGCATTTTTGCGATTTGTGTCGGGAGGCCGCCAAAAAACCGGTAGTTTTCTTTTGTTTTTTGCAAATTTCATAAAAAAAGCAAAAACAAATATTGCGTTTTTGCAATTCTCGGTGGGAGGCCACAAAAAAGCCTTTAGTTTTACAATTGTTTTGCAATTTGTACCAAACAAGCAATGGTTTTCAAAAAACCAACAGTTTTATCATATTTTGCGAATTGGTCGGGGGGCAACGGGCTCCGACATGGATTTCGGACTCAGGGACGCACTCACCGGTCGGGGGCCACAGGGCGGCGCTACGGATTTTGGACCCAGGGACGCACTCATCGGTCGGGAGGCACAAGGCTGCGCCACGGATTTCGGACCAAGGGACGCACTCACCCGCCTAGAAAAAATATAGAGGATCCTATAACAGAGCTATTTATGGAATCCATGAAAAGCTAAGAAATTCGTATACAATTTTTGCTGTCCAAGAAATCAATTAAAAATCCGAAATTTTGTCGGGAAAGTCCATTGTAATTTCTTTTTAAATATTATTTAAAATGTGGCGATTTTTTCACCATCAAGGGGGTACTTTGAGGGCCTCCGGGGGGACCGAAACCCATGAAAATTAATTGAAAATCATTGTTTTTTCAAGCATTTTCGAAATTTTGGCTACCAAACATTGCATGAGAATTACGCTTGTTTGCCTTGCTGAGGCCAACATACCTTCAATTTTGCATGTGTGTTTGCGGGTGTTGTCGCAAAATGTGTGTGTATGTGTGTTTTTTTCCGGGCATCGATTAATTGTCCAGAGCCAATTTGTCTGAGTAAAAGATCTAAGATTGCGGTGAAAGATTTTGTTATCCACGTTTAGGGTCATAAATACGTATACATAGAATATATATGTATATATATATATATATATATGACAATACATTGTACCATATATGGCCATACATGGTACTCCAGTCTTATATATGGCCATATGTCCTGTTTATCCTTTTCTTGTGGTATTGACATGAAGTCTCCCCTTACCGGACCACACAGCGGCTGATTGCACTTGAGCTCTTGAAATGTTGATGTAGCGATTTTTCACTTGGATGAACTAATGTCTGGAACTTACTTATAAGGCAATTCCTAGGTCGTCCCAACGCGTCCAGCCGTCCTGTCGGCCCACCCTGGCCAGCTTAGCTGGGGCATCTGCCTTGCCATTACCTTCCCTAGGAATCCCTAGGATAGAAACGCTGCATTGCCTTTGTAAGTTCCAATACAAGGATTGCGTTTCAAGCCAGACCCGTTTGAACTTCTTCTGTTTAGGTCGGGGATGTATGTTGAACGTGGCTTCGGCTAGCCAATCTTCTATCGGTCCAGCGGTGATCAAATGTTGTATGCGCTGGAGGCATGCATGAATAGCACGCATCTCTGCCACAAGCGTGAAGAGGTTGGAGCATTGCTTCTTGTGTTGCATACAGGTCCCCATCTTTTAAAGATCGGCCCCAGTGCGCTGCTATGGCACATGTCATATGCTTGCCAAGTGTTTGAACACCTGCACCACCAAAGAATTTTATAGTATGTTTCTTTGTAGTTATGTTGTTGTTGATCAGTTTGCGTGTTTTGGCCTTCCCCTCACATTTAGAGAGGGCAGGGTTTGGACCTTGCCGGAAACTTACGTCTTTAAGGTGCAACAGTCACACACGACACACGGAAGGCTCAGTGTGCTGTGCCTCATTCATGCTGGCATTCCAAGAAAAAAAAGGAAGTCATGACAATAGTTGTTCCAGAGACTACTGTGGCTACTTCCCTCCAGTTAGCGTTGAACCTGTTCAGGCCCCAAGTCTGTGCCACACCTCAATGGTTTACCTGCGACCCTTGCCCCTCCTGCACACTCTCTCTCATCACTGATGCCCCTCCAGTAAAGTATGTGCCCGCACAAGCTGCCCTCACCTGTATCGCAGTTGAAACTCCTGGCGCACATCCCGGCAAACTTAAAGTTTTCGATCCAGATTATATCTCCCCAGGCAACAAAGTCATAAGGTGATCTGCATGAGGCATTAGCCTTAGAATTGATAAAGATGTTACTTTCATCTGACCTGCGGGGAACTCTTGCAATGGATCTGAGTGTAACCAGCTGAGCAGTGTTGAGCTGATGCACGTGTTCGTCTTTAATGATGAGACCTGGGGCGATTTTGGCTTGGAGTATACTAAAATCATGTTCAAATGCCAACCTGTCGTCCCCAAACTGAACCAGAATGAGCGTCCTCCTCCCAACCCTGAGTCCCCATTCTCGGCGTCCCATCAAATTCTGTTTCCGCAGTGGCATCAAAGAAGATTGCGTTGGTTAAGTCTGCACTAGCATGATTTCCCTGGGCCCCCCCTCTCCGCGGCCTTATGAATCTCCTAGTCACTTGGTTGGCATGGCTAAGATGCACCCAGTCGTTGCGAAATCTCTGATTACATGAGTTGAAATGGCCTCTGCTATTCCTCGAGTAATCATGGCTTTCATCATGTGCTCATAGCGTAGCGAATCAAAGAACTTGTGAAGATCAATCTTCACAGCAAGCAATGGGATTTCAAATTCTGCTGCTTTGTCCAAGATCATACTGGTCATGGCTATCATTTCTGCTGCCATGGCTCCGGGTTTCCAACCGTAGAACCACTCTGGTATACCCCTCCTTAAGTCATGCTTAATGCCTCTGAAAACAAATGCATTTCTGACATTTTTTAATGACCTAAAATCACCTCGGCTCCTAACGACCTTGGTTTTCGGTTTGAGGTCAACCAGCAAGATCAATCGGAGGGGTGGGTCTTCAGGGTTGAAGGGTCCGTCATTCCTGATTTTGCAGGGGTGGGTCTTCAGGGTCGAAGGGTCCGTCATTCCTGATTTTGCAGCTCAAGTCGACGGAAATCCAATCAACAACATCTTGGGAGCTCTTAATGATTTCGGACGAGAGACCGTTGGAGTCGACGGCTTTCCTATCTTTGAGGGTGAGGATAGCGTCTTTGAGTCCAAGGGGGTGGGTATACATGCACACTGTTGTAAACTATTCCCCCAGGAATGTCATATTGTTTTGCGAGGAATGACTTTACTTCATCACTGAGCTGATCAAAGAAGAGGCCTGTCAACCGAAATGGATTTCATACATGGTTGTTCTTGAATCATAGCCTCCTTTGTTTTCAAAGGTTTTGTGTCCGTTTTCATGTTCACACTTTGGGACCATTTGTACAGCCAAGGGGGGGCTTGAGTTTTGCTAGGGCTAGTTTTCCATAGCCGGCCATAGATACAATAATTGCTTTTGATCTCAGTGTACGCTTCCAGTGTGCTTTTTGCCTCCTGCACCTGCTGATGGTTTGTTTCCAATATATTTTTCATGTGTTTCAACTTCTTGCATGACAGCATGCGCATTTTCAATTTGAAACTCGATGTTGTTCAAAACCTGGTCACTTTCAAACATTTCTTGTTTTTCATGCTTTGCTCTTTTCCTACAATTATTGCCACAAGTAGTTGACACGTTGGAAATGGTTTGGAAATGGTGTTGATTGTGGCTTGACCTTTGGCGACCAGATTGCTAACCAGACTCACTGTTTCTGATTTAAAGCGCTTTCAGTTCCAGCACTTCCACCCTCACTTGTTTTTTGATCGTTCCTTGTGTTCAACTGGTTGAGTTTTTAGTTGGACCTTGACCGGGTAGTGATCAGATTGGGCCTGATTGGGTTTCAAAGACGTTGACAAAACTAAACTTTGCATGTTTCAACGTCCCGTAACGAATCATCAGCTGCAGTCCCGTTTGTCGCTAAAGGGTTGCCCTTTCCATGTTTGCAATTTTTCTCCACCGTTGTTGTTGAGAAAAGTGTTGACAGCCTTAAACCTGCTGCTGGCAAATAATGAATAGCATACTTGGGATGTGCAGCATCGTTATCTGGTATGGCTTCACCGATGGGCCGTCATCGACGACCTGGTTGGAATTAAAGAAAGCGTTAGCGTCAATTCCGGCTATGTTGACCCTGCTTTCCACTGAGTAGGTTTGAAACTCATGGTTGTCGTTAATGTACATCTGTTCTATGTTTGGGGATAGGTGGGTGGAGGCAATATTTAGTTCAAGATCTCCATTTTTGCTTTTTGCGGCGACAAAGTAATTACCTTCGAAGTAGTTTAGGATTTCCCAATTTTTATGGATTAAAGAGTGTGCAGATTTTTCTTTTGGTCCAGGGTAGAGATAACAGGAGTTGAACAGATTTGATTTTGTGGATTCCTTTCCAATTTGCTGGTCTGTTTCTTGCCCACTCTTGGAAGCATGCAACGCCAGCACCAAGTTTTGCAAGGTTGACACATACATCTCCCTGGTCTTCCTTTGTTATGAGCTGTGATGGTGACTGACTCTGTCACTTTGTTGCTCGCAGCTGCCGGTAAAGAATGTCCGGGATGCTAACGCGAATGTCTGGCCAAATCCAATTGATCTTGTCAGCGTTCTCCTCGACAGTCGCAAT
>JACLAD010010687.1_pt1 | contig 18135 bp, 19 predicted proteins | sample 8027901 | NCBI WGS metagenome assembly JACLAD01 (sample SAMN15725071, study PRJNA655200) | protist metagenome | isolation source: fluorescence activated cell sorting (FACS) single amplified genomes of... | place: Spain: Blaines Bay Microbial Observatory, Mediterranean Sea | collected 2016-07-05 | reverse complement strand
AGCTGGACCATTCTGAATATGGCATTGCCGCCCCAGCAATGTGACTGTGGTTCTCTCCTCTACTCTAGTTTCACGATCCATCATCATTACAACAATGTTATCACTTTTAAGTTGACTGTATATTCGTTCACCTGTCCTATGATCAAATCTTATAAATCGCACATTAGGACAGGTCTCCATAGCTTTTTCGCTCATTGAAACTTCTTGTTGGCTGGTCATTGAAATTTTGACCAGATTAACAGTTCTATCCGTTCCAAAGGTTCTAGCCAATTTTAAAAAACCCATATGGAAAAGACCCATATGGACTGACAAAAGTATCACTGGTCGTCCTGTTTCTATAACCTCAACAATATGTTGTGGATTTTTTATTTGCACACTCTTTAACACCTCTTCCATCAAAATATGCCCGTGTTTCCCGAAGAGAAAAGCGTAAGCATGATGGAACTTGGCATGTGCATAGAGCCCTTTTAGGTAGACACTTTTAGCTCTTTGTAAGTCGCAGTTAAGCATTGCCGGGAGAGATTGAAGAGTGTATTTATCCCAAGGGCCGTAGCCCTTGCGCATTCCGTGAACAAACATAGGCGCCCTTAGCTTGCAGTATATATTGAACCATAGTTTTAAAAGTCTTGAGCGCATGGAATTCTCCTTTTCCTAGTAATATTCTATTTTGACTAATTTTGACTCAGCATATGCAACTTTAGCTGTGTGAGGCCTAGCTCAACTCTCAGTTTTTTGAGTTGCAGTTGTAGTTCGTTATGGGTTAGCTGTGTTTTTTTGAGCAATAAGTTATCAACCAAACCTTTTGAGAATTTTGATTTAAGTATCTGAATTTCTTGAGATTGGATTCCACTTTTTTTGTTTAGCGTCCTAATCTCAGATTGGATAGCGAATAATTCGGAGGTTAATTTAGATCGCTCTAAAAGTTCATCTTGTTGTTGTTTCTCTAATTGTTTGTGTTTTTTTGCCATCTCTAAGTTGACTTTGCGCAAATCTGCCCCTTTCGCGAAGCCATCAAACAGATTCCACTGCAACTGTATACCGTAGTATCTTTTATCCTTGCGCGCCTCAGAATAAGAGTCCTGCAAGCCCTCTGTTGAATACCCTGTGGCATCTATACTTGCTACAATATCGACACTGGGCTTGTAGCGACTGAGGACCTTTTTGCGCTCGTAGTTTAGATCTTCGATTTCACCTTCTAGCCGCAATCTGTCAATGCTGTGCTTTCCTCCAGAGCTGGCATGATTTGAAAAGACTTCCAGATAACAGTCATTACTGTTTGCCATATTTTTACGTATATCGGCAAGCTTATCGAAGGGGATACCCGTGAAGACAACTAACCTCAAAAGACTATCCTCATAAAGTCCTTCCTGCACCTCGAGGTCCTTAGAGAGGATCTTTAAATCCACTTGATTCTTTTGGTATTCAACTACAGACAGGTGACCTTGCTTAGCCTTTTGATCGATGATTTTGCTTTCAAAATTTGCAAATTCAGTCTGTGTCTTTAGAAGCTTAACGTATATATATTGCTTTTTGGCATCAGCGTAAAGCTCTAACGTTTTATATGCAACCTGACGCCTAGTATCCAAGATCTGTAAACCGGCAAGCTGTCGTCGTTTCTTTGCCTGCCTGTAGGTATTAATACTGTGTCCGCCGTTATAAACATTGAGCGTTGTTGACAGTGTTGCTACTGTCGCATCAATATTGTCATTGCCTTGGAGTAGCACTGTATCCACTCCGGGAATCTGGCCATATTTTTTAGTATTCATTGAGCTAGAAATTAAATCTATTCTGGGGTAAAAGGCCGACAACGATTTTCTTATATTGAGATCTGCCACCTTGGTGTTAATTTGAGCAATATCTAAATCGCTGTTATTAATGGTTGATTGATAGACCAGTTCATCAGCCTGATCCATTTTCGAACTGTCTCCAGCGTCGATATTATTGCAGCCAGCATACAAATGGGTTGATGTCGCCACCTGAAGAATAACCAACAATATGTAATATCTGACAATCCGATTATTCATGCCTCAGCGCCTCAATAGGTGTGAGATTCGACGCTCTAATCGCTGGGTATAAACCAGACACCAACCCTGTAACCAACGAGCATAAAAGAGCAATAACAACACCTATCACAGAGATCTGAATTTCTATGGCAACCACATAGGGGATCAACTTGATGAGCACTATTCCTAAGAGCACTCCAAAAACCCCAGACACTAAGCTAATCAACATGGCTTCGAAAACAAACTGAAGCAGAATGTCGGTTTTTCTTGCTCCAACGGCCATTCTAATTCCAATCTCTTTGGTGCGTTCAACCACGGAAATAAGCATAATGTTCATGATCGCAAGACCTCCCACAAGGAGCGAAACAATAGCGGCTGTGATTCCCATCACCGATACACCCAGTAGAATGTTATTGGCTGTGTCAATGTAGGTCTTTAAACTTTCACCGCGATAAGAGTACTTGCCATCATACTTTGCAGTAAGGTACTCAATAACTTCATTAATAGCATTGTCAGATGACTCAACACTGGTGGCTTCACCTTGGATATAGTTAATGACCTGACTATCTCCATTCAGATCCTGCACCACCGTGTAAGGCACGATTATCCTGAGATCAGGCTCATTTTTTACAGCATTAATACTAGACAAAAAATCTCGACTTTTTTTTCCCACTATGCCTACCAAGCTACAAAACTTGTCTCCAAGTAAAATATAATCGTCGCTGTAGGGTGGGCGGACGGTTTCAATCTGTAAGAGATCAGCCGCTTTCTCACTGAGTAACACCGAACAATCTCGCCTAAGAACTTCATTATCATTAAAGAATCTCCCTGCGGTTAGGCTTTCATTGTTTATGCTGAAGAATGAACGGTCGACGCCCACTATAGAGACATTAAGTCGTGTACCTTTATAGACAATTGAATCTTCAGCGCTGGGAATCACGATGGGCGAGATAGCTCTGATGGGTTGGCAACAGTTATCTTTGAAATATAAAAAATCTTGAGTGGTTATGCCTGTACCCGAATAATATGGGCGACCATTAGTAATTTGACTGACACTTCGAGATATCCAAATGGATCTTATTCCGAAGGTTTCAAGCTCCTTAAATATTAATGCTCTCCCAGAATCATTGACACTAAACACAATGCTAACTGAGGCAATGCCTATAGTAATTCCAATCAGACTTAGGGCTGTTCTGGTTCTATTTTCTAGGAGTGCAGTTCTTGCCTCGAAAAAGATAGAAATGATGCGGATGGCATGACTAACTTGTTTGCTCAATTTGTCCATCTTCCATAATGTATCGCCGGTCCGCTTTGCGGGCTAAATTCTCGTCGTGAGTGACCAAAATTATCGCCATACCCTTATCCCTAAGGGTGGTTAAGATCTCCATAATATCATTGGTACTCTTTGTATCAAGGCTACCTGTAGGCTCATCGGCAAGTAACACCTTGGGGTTGTTTATCAGAGCGCGGGCGATAGCCACACGTTGCTTTTGTCCACCGGACAACTGACTAGGATAATGTGCCAATCTGTCACCCAATCCTACGCTCATTAAAGCCTCTTGGGCCCTTTTAGTACGATCCCCTTTACTGACACCAGAGTAAATTAGGGGTACTTCAACATTAAGTAGGGTTGTAGCACTGTCAATTAGATTAAACGACTGAAAAACGAACCCTATTCTTGAATTTCTAATTTCAGCCCTTTCTTTGTGACTTAGTGCAGTGATATCTTGTCCATCAAATGTCGATGTGCCTCTATCAAAGGCGTCTAATAAACCAATAATCCCAAGCAGCGTAGACTTTCCAGAACCTGAACTCCCAATTACGCTGACCATCTCATGTTGATAAAGTTCGAGGCTCACATTTCTCAGGACATTAATCTCGTTACCTCCCAAGAAGTAAGACTTATAAAGGCCTTGTAACCATAATAGCCTTTTATTTTGAGCTGATGGATTATTGTCATTTAAAAGAATGGTCAAATCTATGGTCCCTCATAGTTATACTCGCCCTTGTAATTAGTTCAAAATCACCCTATCGCCAACTTTTAATCCCTGAGTTATTTCGACCTCATAGGCGTTTTGTACACCCAATTTCACAGGTACTTTCACTATCTGACTATCAACTAATTTTTTCACATAAAATTCACCCAGCTCTGAGAAGAGGAGTGTTCTATCGATAACTGGCACATCGGCAGCTTCGGCGACTAAAACTTCAAGACGGACATTTTGACCAATCTTCAAGTCCTTAAGGTCGTCCTCCGGCATAATTGTAACTTCCAGTTTCTTCAGCCCTTGGGCAGATTCGAAAATGCTGGCAACAGATGACACCTGACCAATGTAGATGCGTTCATTTTTCTCCATCGACAGAATACGAACTTTTTGCCCTTCTTTTATAAAATCACCGTCAAATTCATCAATATAGGTTCTCACTTTTTTTCTTGAAGTATCAGTGATACTGCCCAATACCTGTCCCGATCTGACAAACTCAGACTCGTTGACATCAATAGATGCGATGACACCAGAAAATGGAGCAACTATGCTGTATTTTTCTATTGTGACCTCAGCCCTTTCAATTTGCTTATGGATGATGCCAAGATCTGATTTTGCCTGTTTCAATTCAAATGAGATATCTTCCATTGAGACTTCTGATATACCGCCTACAGCCAACATTTCCCTGGCATTTAAATACTCGGTATGTAACCTATTGATCAATCGTTCAGCTTTCTCCTCATTCAGCAATAGCTCTGAAAGTAAATTTGTTTGTTCGCTACTATCAATGTCAAACAGAATATCACCTTGCACAACCTGATCACTCTTGCGATAAAAGGCTGTTTTCAATCGTCCGTTCACCGAAGACGATATCTGCACATTGAAGTCACTCTGTATATTTCCATTGAAATTCTTCAGCTGCGCGATATTCTTTCTCTCCACTATAAAAATTTGAAAATTTGACTTTTTGTCTGAACGAGATAACGAAAAGTAACTCACAATCATTGCACTAATGATTAAGAGTACGAGTGTTTTCTTCATCATAATCTTTTCCTAGGGAGTTTATACTTATCAGTACATTTCTAACAAAATGTATCACTATCACATGCAATAGACTGCCAGAAATTAAATATAGTATAGAAAGAAGCAAAGAGAACATAAAAAATTCAACCGCTTGATTTGTATTGAAAAACCGACCCAAGTGCAGCAGAAAAAACAACCCACTAGCAGAAATCACTGCGAAGACACTGTTGGTGTAGTTTGCGATAACTTGCAATACAACAACTCGCCAAATTATCTCTTCATAAATAGCCACAGCCGTGTGCCTTACAACAATAGTTGATAATGTAACTTTGCTTAATTGTCGAATTTTAAAGAATTGCCGCAGGTAGGCGCCAAATATTGGGCCACAGGTAATAACCGCAGAGAGGACAAAAATTAGTAGTGCAGAACCAAAATAACTGGGTAGGTAATAGGTGTGTTGAGTTAGCAGCCCGATAGCATGTTCAACCAATGGCCAGTAATAAAGCAATAGGCACAGGTCGAACAACAAACCGCTCTTTCTCAACCAATTCACTCGAATAAAGAGCAACAGCAATATTAGCAATAGGTGCATCATAACCCTATCAACCCAATGCTCTAATGCTAAAGGTTTTAATTATCAACATTATGGTGGAATTCCATTTCCAAATATTTAAGTGAGGACTTAGATCATGGTGCAGTTACCAAAAGTCGATAGGAATTGGCTCACTTGAGTTGTTCTAATTCAAATAATATCTGCATGATGCCTATCTCTAGTGGAGTTACGACAATCGGCACAAGAGCTTTGGATTATTTAAATTGGCTTGGCTCTTTTGCGATATGTTATATAAGAATAGCACAACACGAATAACATTCAGCTATTCGGTCTTAACATGTTGAAAAAGCTTAAGTTAGCCTTGACTAGCCAACTGTAGGGGAATGGTATTAGCAGTGCGCTCTACACTGTTGTCTTGGTTGAGGTAGATCAGCTTTGGCTTGTGATCGGCGAGTTCTTCTTCGTTAAACTGACCATAGGTGGCAATTATAATGCGGTCACCCACCTGACAGCGTCTGGCCGCGGCACCATTCATCGAGATAGTCCCCGAACCCGCTTCAGCAGTGATAATATAGGTGCTAAAGCGCTCGCCATTGCTGACATTATAGATTTCGATTTTTTCAAACTCGCGCATGCCGGCCAACTTGAGGAGATCCGTGTCTATCGCACAGGAGCCGTCATACCAGAGCTCTGCCTGGGTCACTGTGGCCATATGCAATTTGGCTTTTAGGAAAGCTGATAACATAAAGAATTTTTCCGATAACGCGTTATTAAATTATACCAAAAATCACAGTTTTTAATAAACCGTGTGTTAAATACTTTCTGCTCCAACTGCTGCTGAAAATCTCAGGTAGCTCGAAAACCGCAACTATTTAAGCTCAATGCTGAGGTTATCAATCAATCGCGCCGACTGGGTAAACATGGCTCCCAGCACCGTAATCTGGCGATCGTCAGTCGCCGCCGGCTCTAGGGTCTTACTATTACTGACGGTGACATAATCAACTCTAAACCCCGCTGAATTGATACGTTGCTTCGCCACAGACTCCAACTCGGGAAAATCAAGATTTCCCGCTGCAATCTGTTGCCTGATCCAGTCCAAACTGTCCTTGAGCACTGTGACTTTAGGGCGCTCTTTAGCGGTAATGTAGCTGTTGCGGGAACTCATAGCTAAACCGTCAGCCTCGCGATAAATGGGTGCAGAGGTAATTTCTATTGGCATACATAGATCTTCAGCCATGCGACGAATAACCGCCAACTGCTGGTAGTCTTTAATACCGAAAACCGCTTCGTCGGGCTGTACTATATTGAACAGTTTACTGACCACTGTGGTCACACCCTCGAAGTGTCCGGGCCTACTGGCACCGCACAGCACATCGGTCATAGTTGGACAGACTACTCGGCTCTGAGTATCCAGCCCGTTGGGATACATCTCACCATCCTCGGGGTGAAAGAGAAAGTCACAGCCACTGTCCCGCAGCTTTTGGCAGTCTGAGTCATAGGTGCGTGGATACTTGTCCCAATCCTCGTTGAGGCCGAACTGCAAGGCATTGACAAAGATTGAGCAGACCACAATGTCATTGGTTTCCTTTGCCTGGGTAATTAACGCCAGATGCCCATCGTGTAGATTGCCCATGGTGGGAACAAACCCAATTCGATGGCCCGCCTGGCGCGCTGTTCGCAATGCGGCTCTCAGGCCGTCAACTGTGTGGAACACCTGCATGATCAATTTCCTGTGAATTAGGCGGGGCTAGTTATCGGCAAAGTGGTCGCCGGCAAGATTTTCAAAACGGGTATACTTGCCCATAAACATCAGTCGGCAGGTGCCAATGGGGCCATTGCGCTGTTTGCCGATAATAATTTCCGCCGTACCCTTGTCGGGGCTGTCTTCATTGTAAACTTCATCTCTGTAGATAAAGGTGATTACATCCGCATCCTGCTCAATGGCACCAGATTCACGCAAATCGGCATTAACTGGGCGCTTGTTGGGTCGCTGCTCTACATTTCGACTCAACTGGGAGAGCGCAATCACCGGGCATTCATATTCTCTGGCCAGGCCTTTAAGCTCTCGCGAGATTTGCGAGATTTCCTGTACTCTGCCCTCGGTGGCAGTGCTGCCATTCATCAGTTGCAGGTAGTCCACCATAATCAGTCCTGGCTGGGCGCGTTCATAGAGCTCAGCGTTATCCGGCGGCGAACCCGAACCCTGTTCTTGCGTCCAGTTCTGTCGCAGTTGCTCGACTCGCTCACGGATAAATTGCTTGATGCGATTGCGCATCTCCAGCGGTGTAATACCAGCTGTGTCATCGATAAACAGCGGGCGATCCTTTAATCGCTGTGCGGCACTACTCAGCCGCGGCCAGTCATCTTCTTGGAGATTGCCGGAGCGCATTCTGGTTTGATCAATTTTGCCAAGGGATGACAACATTCGAGTGATTAACTGGCTGGCCGGCATCTCAAGGGAAAAAACCAACACCGGGCGATCCTGGTTCAGCGTCGCGTGCTCGACCATATTCATCGCAAACGAGGTTTTTCCCATGGAGGGTCGCCCCGCCACTATGACCAGATCCGACTTCTGCCAGCCCGAGGTCATTTTGTCGAGGTCTGAAAAGCCGGTGCTCAACCCAGTGATATCTGCATCATTGTTAAATAGCTCATCGAGACGGGCTACCGCATCTTTGATCAACAGGTTAATTTCTTTAAAACCGCCCTTCTTGGGTCGATTTTCAATAATTTCTTGCAGGCGATTCTCTGCCTCAGCTAGCAATTTGGCGCTGTCCCACCCCAGTGGATTGTAGCCTTTGCGCACTATTTCACTGGAGGCGCTAATCAACTGGCGCACGATCGAGCGCTCGAGAACTATCTGGGTATAGGCCTGAACATTGGCCGAACTGGGGGTGTTTTCAGCTAAATCAACTATGTATTCAGCACCGCCAACTTGATTGAGTTGATTGGCGTTTTGCAGTGATTCAGACAGGGTTATGGGATCGAAGGGCTGACCTTCGGTTGCCAGCGCAGCCATCGCATTAAAAATTGAACGGTGGTCTGGACTGTAAAAGTCGCTGTCCGCCAGCACCTCTGCAACTGCATCAAAGGCCTCATTTTTGAGCATTAGGCCACCGAGCACTGCCTGCTCCGCCTCTAGGGAGTGGGGCAGGGGCTGACTGATACTCGGCTCTGTAAAAGCGACTTCATTCATAGGATAAAGCTTACTCATTTAGCGGGCAGAATCATAGAACTTATTGCGATCAAATTGGCATCTGCGTTATTTGCTCGCCTAAACCAATTGACGGGTAGCAATTGGACATCAATACAAAAACGGCACTGCAACTTTGAATAGAAGCAGTGCCGCCATAAGATTCTACATCGCAGTAAAAGCTGAGTTGGGTTTACTCGGCTTCGACAACGATAGTGATCGACTGAGTAACATCGGTGTGAAGTTGCAGTTCAACCGGGAATTCTCCCAAGCTGCGTATAGCACCCTCTGGCAGGTTAATTTCGCTTTTGACAATATCTCCACCAGCGGCATTGACAGCCTCTTCTATCTCGCGGGTACCTACGGAGCCAAATAGCTTGCCTTCTTCACCGGCAACTGCGGTAATAGTTACAGATGCAATTTCAGCCAGTTTTTCGGCGCGATTTTGCGCTTCATTCAACTTGGCCGCTGCTGCAGCCTCAAGATCGGCACGGCGGGTTTCAAACTCGGCCACATTTTCTTTAGTGGCAAATACCGCTTTGCCCTGAGGGATCAGGTAGTTGCGGCCATATCCAGCTTTAACATTGGCAACTTCACCAATATCGCCCAACTTACCAATTTTCTCTAACAGAATAACTTCCATCTTTTATTAACCTCTCTCTAACGTATCTACTCAAGATTGACGATTTTTTACATCCGTAAATCTGGAGCGCAAATCTAAAAAACTATCTGCTGCAGCCATGGCAACTATCAGCAAATTGACCCAGGCGCCGAACAGGATCAAAGCAATATACAGCAGGGCCAACCAATGACTGCCCAATTGAAACAATTTGACAGCAAAATGCATCAGTGCGAAGCCAGCTATCAGCAGTGGCAATGTGGCCAGCCCAATCCAAAACTGGTAGTCCTGGGGTAACAGTTGCCCAGCTAGGATCACAGCGATCAACGGGATACCAATAGCTCTATCAACCGCAAACCCGTGGAATTCCTGCTGAAAACCACCGGGGTTGTACAACAGCGCCTGCCACCATCGAGAGATCATCAGACTCAAGATAGAAGCCAGCGATAGCGCCATTGCAATTAGTCCGAGAACCAATGGCCGAGTTACCGCAATTGAGTTGCCGGCCCCATCGCTGGATACAGCAATCTCTGCCATCATATTTTCAACCGTCTTCAACAGCGCACTGACCTCTGCACTCATTGACACCCCCAGCAGCAAAACCAATACCGCGGCGGTGATAACAGTCACTATAATTGTCCACTGCCATTGGGCCAGCAGACTATGGGCCGCAGCTGCCACAACCAATAGGCCCAGCGATAGCAATGACAAGGCTGTCAGAAAGGCGCTGTCCGCGCTCAGCAGATGCAGTAACAGCAGCGGAAGTGATACCCATAAGAATATCAACAGGCCTTCCTTAACCCCTTTACTTAACCCAACCAGACCAATACAAGCTGGGCCTAACAGTGGCAAAAAACTTCCCAGAAACGCTGACAAGCAAGCTTGAGAGCGCCCACGCAGCACAAAGTTTGCCAAGGCTTGCAAAAATGCGTCCTATATATTTATTTGTGGCTGTCAGTGTAGGGCAACAATGCAATATAGCGCGCCCGCTTAATAGCTTCAGACAGCTCTCTCTGGTAACGGGCTTTGGTGCCTGTGATTCTACTTGGCACTATTTTTCCACTCTCAGAGACATAACCTTTGAGCACATCGAGATCCTTGTAGTCGATCTCAGTAGCACCCTCTGCAGTGAATCGACAGAATTTTCTGCGTCGAACAAATCTAGCCATTATTCTTCTCCTTCCGCTGCAGCTACTTCAACAACCGCATTCTCATCGGCTTCTGCGTCTTTGTGATCTTTATCAGCTTTAGCTTTTTCAGCCTCTTGCGCCTTGGCTTTTGCATTGCGAAGGGCTCGGGCCTCTTTATCTGCTTTTTCGGCATTCTCCTGCTTCATAATCGGAGATTCGACAGTAATTGCCTCTGAACGACGGATTACCATGCTGCGCAGTACAGCATCGTTGTATCGGAAAGTGGAATTTAATTCTTCGAGCACTTCTTGAACACACTCTATGTTCATCAGTACATAATGTGCTTTGTGAATTTTGTTGATGGGGTAAGCTAGCTGACGTCGCCCCCAATCTTCAAGGCGATGAACGGCACCATCACCAGCCTCAATGGCTGAGGTGTAGCGCTCAATCATACCGGGAACCTGTTCGCTCTGGTCTGGGTGGACCAGAAAAACTATTTCGTAGTGACGCATTGTGTCTCCCTATGAGAAAAAAGTCTCCCGTCAACAAATACTATTCGATGCGGTGAGACAAGGAGTGTCTAAAGTTAAGTTGTTTGGCAACTACCCTTAGACCCTTAATTAAGCGGCGGGATTATAGAGAGTTGGCCTCTTGGTTGCAACCGATAAACGGCAAGCTTTAACAATCAGAGTATTCTACTTTGGCTCGTCGGCATAATTACCCAACAACTGAAATACTGTGCCAACATTAGTTTTCGGATGCTTTAACATCAGAGTAATTACCATCTCCTCTATTGCGACCAATCCGTGCAGCACAATCACCACTCTAAAAAATAATTGGTTATCGCTTAGAATTAAAAGATAGTAAGCAGGAGCAATTAGTACTGCTGCCAACTTGGCCCCCCAAGTGTGATAACTGGGGTAGCTTCCAAAGCGGTTTAGGGCGAGAGCTACTGGCAAAATGTAGCTGAGCATAGCGGCAAACAGAAAGATCGCTTGGTCGTTGAATATAGCCGGCCAAATTAGATAGAGACCAAGAATCATTACTCCATAGGTGAGCATATCGCCCCAGCTGTCGAGACGAGCACCGAGCTCAGTCGTCTGCTGTAATTTTCGCGCTAAGTAACCATCCAGCACATCACTGATAAGCGAGAAAGACAGCAAAATTAAAAACCCGACCGCTTGGTCGGTGACAGCCAATATTGCTAATACTGGTACTAGAGCGAGACGCAGCATGCTGAGCAGGTTGGGGATAGAGTAAAAATCGTTATTCATGGGCTCGTTGACTTAATTGTCATTTATAATTTTTGCTGAGATGCATCTGCTTAGTCATTATTGAGCTATGTCCATCGAAAGCGTAGCGCGAAGTGCCGTATTAAGCGACCGAATTTCGCTGCCTAACTGCCTCAAATAGACAGACACCCGTAGCTACAGAAACATTTAAACTAGACACTTCGCCAGCCATTGGCAATCTGGCCAAAAAGTCACATTGCGCGCGAACCAATGGACGGATCCCCGCCCCCTCAGCCCCCATCACCATCACCAAAGGTCCCCTTAAGTCGGTGTCATAAATGGTCTTATCTGCATCCCCAGAGGTGCCTACAACCCACAGCCCCGCTTGCTGCAATTTGCGCAGTGTGCGCGCAAGGTTAGTAACAGCAACCAGTGGCACGGTCTCTGCAGCCCCACAGGCTACTTTGGACACTACCGGCGTTAAACCTACTGAGTTGTCCCTGGGAACAATCACCGCTTGGACCCCAGCCCCATCGGCGGAACGCAGACAGGCGCCAAGATTATGGGGATCAGTGACACCATCCAACATCAGCAACAGACAATTTTGACCTCGCTGTTCCAGAAGCTCGGATAGAAAGCTTTCATCATGGGCCTGCCCCTCGGTGCAAAGTGCAGCAACACCCTGATGCCGACCATCCACAAGCGCGTCCAACTGCTTTGCGGTTGTCCATTGCATAGCCACATTATGCTGTTCGGCCAGCGCCATTAACTTTTGCAGCCGAACATTCTGCCGCCCTCTGCAGATCTGCAACTCCTTAACTCGCTGCGGCTGTGACTTCAAAAGACTTTGTACGGCATGAATACCAAAAATCCAGTTCAAAAGCTGTCCCCATGTTTTTGATTATTGCGACTATCATCTCTATTATAATCACCAAATGCTGACAGTGGTCAGTCATGGCAAGATATTATTTAAAACCAACCGACACCAGTGTCTATCCAGCTGGAGAAAGCCTATTAAAGAACAACCTCCAATTTATAGCCAAACCAAGGCGAGTTTATTTCGCCGTATCGCCGCTATGGTCTACGACACCTTCCTTATTTTTGCTCTCACATTGGGTTACGGCGCTGTTTTATTGCTTATTAAGGTAGTATTTCATGGTACTCAAGGGCTTGAGAATATCCAGCCTGGCCCCATACTGCAGTGGCTGAGCCTATTGGGCTGGCTGGTCTGTATTTCGGGTTATTACTATATTTGCTGGCGCAAACAGGGCCAGACACTGGGCATGAAGGCTTGGCGCCTGAGACTTCAACAACAGGGGGGTGATCTAGCCACGCCAAGACAGTGTCTCATCAGGAGCTGTATTGCCCCGCTCTCAATGGGGTGTTTTGCGATTGGCTATCTCTGGTGTCTGCTGCCTAACCAAGATGACTGCCTGCATGATCTGTTCTCTGACACCCTAGTGGTACTGCTAGACAAATAACTATAGTGAAGTCCTATGAACAGTAACTCTAAGCACTATATTTTAGCCATAGATCAGGGAACCACCTCATCGCGGGCTCTGCTTTTTGATAGTCAATATCACATAGTAGCCCAAGCTCAACAGGAGTTTGAGCAACTGTTTCCCCAAGCTGGCTGGGTAGAACAGGATCCTCTGCAAATCTGGCAGACCAGTTTGAATACAGCGCTTCAGACTATCAATCAAGCTGGTATAGATGCCTCAGCTACAGATATCGCAAAAATTGCCGGTATCGGGATTACCAATCAGCGGGAGACCACAGTGATATGGGATCGCCACAGCGGCGAACCCATCTATAACGCGATCGTCTGGCAGGATCGCCGCACTGCTGATTATTGCCGAGAGTTAAAGCTCAGCGGCTGCGAGGAGATGATAAGAGACAAAACTGGACTGCTGATCGACCCCTACTTTTCAGCCTCCAAAATTGCCTGGATACTGGATAATATTGACGGCGCTCGAGACCGAGCTGAGAATGGCGACCTGCTATTTGGCACTGTGGATAGTTGGTTAATATGGAATCTCACTCAAGGGCAGCACCACAGCACTGATGCAACCAATGCCTCTCGCACCATGCTTTACAATATTCATCGCGGAGATTGGGACACTGAACTGCTAGCGCTATTCAATATTCCACGCCAGCTGCTGCCGGAGGTCAAAGACTGCGCTGCCAATTTTGGCAACACAAGCCTGCTTGGCGGCAATATCCCCATATTAGGTGTGGCCGGCGATCAGCAGTCAGCCACCCTAGGGCAGGCCTGTTTCGAAAAGGGCATGATAAAAGCCACCTATGGAACTGGCTGTTTCGCGCTACTCAATACTGGCCAACAAGCGGTCAACTCGCAAAACCGCCTTCTGACCACCCTGGCCTATCAGCTGCAAGGCAAACCCACCTATGCTCTCGAGGGCTCAATCTTTATTGCCGGTGCTGCCGTGCAGTGGCTGAGAGATGGTCTAGGTATTATTGAATCGGCTACTCAAAGTTCTGAACTGGCACAGAATGCAGATGATAGCCAGCAAGTTTATCTGGTTCCCGCCTTTACGGGACTGGGCGCGCCATGGTGGGATGCCGAGGCTCGCGGCGCTCTATTGGGGCTCACGCGAGGCACAGGGTCTGCAGAAATTGCCCGCGCGACCTTGGAATCGGTGTGCTATCAAACCCTTGATCTGATGCAAGCAATGCAAGCTGATTGCCTTCAAATGGGGCAGAGTTTACTGAGGGTAGATGGCGGCATGGCCACTAGCAATTGGACCATGCAATGCCTGTCCGACATTTTGCAGGTTACTGTCGATAGACCTATTCAGACAGAGACCACAGCCCAAGGTGCTGCTTGGCTTGCCGGCTATCAGGCCGGCCTGTGGCCGGATCAACAGGGTTTTACTCAAAGCTGGCAGTTAGAGCGTCAATTTAGCCCACTGATAACCACAGAGCAGCGAGATAATAAAGTTGCCGGTTGGAATAATGCAGTCAAACGGGTATTAAGTAGCGCGGTATAATTTATTGCAGTAAAATTCATAGCACAAAAGCACTATCATTACAGTCACTGATACAGGAGGTATCCAATGGCCGGTCAATACCCATCCGTATTTAGATCATTGCCACTGTTTGATGGACAGTTTGACGCCTATAAATTGCAGGCACAGGCCTGTGATGTACTGTTTGCCAATTACCCCGCCAATACATCGATCCCCACCCATAGCCATGAGACCCATAACTATGGGGTTATCACCCGCGGCAAACTAATCCTAACAGTTGACGGGAATACCACCAGTTACGGTATCGGCGATTGGTACCAGGTGCCAGCAAATGTCCCACACTCGGCACGCTTTGAAACAGAAACCGATGAAATTGAGTTTTGGTTTAAGAACATAACTGAGGGTTGAACTGGGGTTGCAGCGTGATCGGCATTTGTTAAATGCTCGGACAACCAGCCCTACCCACTGCGCTTTAACAGGTATAGACCCAAGCCATAACAGGCAGCTATGGGGGCCAACACCGCGATCAGAGGAGAAAATTCAAATACAATACTCAAGGGGCCCAGAATATCTTGGATCAGTTGAAAACTGATACCAAATAGAACACCGACGAAAATTCTAAAGCCCATAGTGGCCTCTCGCAGTGGCCCAAAGATAAAGGAAATTCCCACCAGTACCAAACCGATAATCGCCAGCGGTTGCAGTAATTTATCCCATAAAGCCAATCTGTAACTGGCTGTGTCGGAGTTGCGGCTCTCCAAAAAACCAATGTAGTTATACAATGTCTGAACCGAAAGAGAATCCGGCGACAATATATTGAGCGTCAGCACTTCTGGAGTGAGTTCAGTAACCCAGCGCCGAGTAATATGCTTTTTAGTTTGAGTGGCGCCTGCCAAAAATACTGTGCTCGAGACATTTTCTTCAACCCAGTAGTTTTCTGCAGAATTGTAGGTAGCACGAGAAGAAAAACTCGCTTCTGACAATTGCCGATCACTGTCAAATTGATAGCGAGTAACACCAAAAAGGACGCCGCCGGGAAACACCGCATTGCTATGGATGTACTCACTGCCTTCACGGGTCCAAAATCCGGTGGTCATATCCAGTGAAGAGTCGCCTTTGCGCAGGTAGTCTCTGCGACTTTCCGCCAGCTGATCTAGGTAGGGGGAGAAATATTCACCGATCAGAACCGCGATAAAAATAAAAACCGACACCGGCCTCAACACATAGATCAAGATTCGCAACAGCGAAACACCTGAGGCCCTCATCACAATCACCTCACTGTTGGTTGCCAACACGCCTAGGCCCACCAAGCAGCCAATCAATGCCGAAACCGGTATATATTCGTAGAGGGTTGAGGGTAATTTTGTCGCCACATAGACCAGCGTATCGACAAACCGATAATTGGCTTTAATATCACCAATTTGGTCAATCACCGCGGCCACCACATCTAGACCCACAATGGCCATAAGTGCAATAGCAATCGCAGCTAGCACAGTGGCAGCAACATGATTGGATAGACGGCTGCTCATTGCTTGCCACCAGAGAGTGCCATTCGCTGGCCAATTCGACCCAGCTGGCTTATTTTATCTGAAAGTAGCAGCAGCATTGCCAACGCCAAAAATACAATATGTACCGGCAGCAGAGTGACCGCGGCGGGAACAGCTCCTCCCTCTAGAGCACCGCGCATGGCATTCAGGGACACTAGATAAATAAAATATAAAATTACTGCAGGCAGTATACGGGCAAAACTTCCCGACCTGGGATCTATTCGGCTCAAGGGGATCGCCAGCATGGCGACCACCAGCAACATAATTGGAATCGAGAGACGCCATTGCAGCGCTATTCTGTGCTCTAATTTAGTAGAGCTGAGAAGTTCCGCCGAGGTCATAGCGTCGATTTCTGTAGCTTCTGAAAGCTCTTCGGGAGGTTCTAGGCGAGCCCCATATTCCTCAAACTGGATTATTTGATAGTCGGCATATCCAGGCACACCCTCAATTCTGTATCCCTGCTGAAAAATTAAGTACCGACTGTCACTGCGATCTGTAACCTTCTGACTGCCTCGCTCTGCAACCACCATCACAGGGCGGCCACCCTGCCCGCCAGTACTCACTGATAGAAACAGACCGTTAAGTTGTAAATTTTCATCAATTGAATCCACATAGGTGACCCCTTTTCCACCTCTGAGGGTGTAAAACTTCTTAGCTGTCAGCCGATCTAACTCGCTCTTCTGTTCCTGAGCGGTAAAAATAGTCTCGGCCTTTTGAATGCCCATTGGAGTCACCCACAAACTCAACCAACCCACTAGAAGTGCTAGGACACAGGCAATAATCAGGGTATAACTCATCAATCTGCGTTCAGAGATTCCACAGGCCTTGAGCACACTCATTTCGTTTTCCACATAGAGTCGCCCAAATGTCAGCAGAATTGCCAAGAAGAATGCCAGCGGCAGGGTCAACTCAAGAAATCCAGGGATACGGTAGCCGATCACCGCAAAAATCACCTCGGGATCCATATTTCCCGCCAGCGCGTTGGCTAGGTATTTGACAAAGCGGCCGCTGATTAACACCAGTAACAGCACTGTACATACCGCGGCGGTAACAGACAGAACTTCACGGCACAGATAACGAAAAATAATCATCTAAATTGACTTGAGACCTTGGCAAAAAATGGTAAGGTTTAGGGGGCGTCAAAATAAGCTTTTAAGAACGCCCTCTGACTATTATTTTCAATATAACTTATATTCTCAACGGAACCCCTATGAAGTTTACCGCATCTAGCGCAAAACTAGCAGATATCAAAACCGATTGCCTTCTTCTACCCACTGGAAAAAAACTGAACCATACTGCCGAAACAATTAATAAACTCTGTGATGGCACCGTTTCAAGCGCGATAAAATCGGGTGAATTCCTTGCCAAAGCCGGTGAAACATTAATTATTAATACCCCTTATTCACCGATAAAACGCCTGCTTTTAGTGGGCACAGATGGCGCACAAACCCAGCAGCAGGTTATCAGAGTCGTTGACAGCGCAGCTGTAGCTCTTGGCAAAACTTCGTCGAAAACTGCTCTGTGGATCGGCGATTCACTGTCTGAGGATACCAAATGGTTGGCTGGCCTGCTGGCGAGAAGTGTCTGTACAGCATTTTACAGCTACAAAAATTATCCCAAACCTAAAACCAATAGCCTTAAATCCCTAGCTTTTTGGTTGCCGAAGCAGTCCAGCCAGCCGGCACCGACTAAAGCCATAAGAGCTGGGCTAGAATTTGGCGCCGCTGTAGGAGCGGGAATGAACAGCGCAAGGCATTTGGGCAATTTACCAGCAAATATCTGCACGCCGAGCTACCTCGCGGCTCAGGCAGAAGAATTGGCCGCGTCCAATCAATCAGCAGCCACTATCACCACCACTGT
>JACLAD010006724.1_pt1 | contig 18138 bp, 29 predicted proteins | sample 8027901 | NCBI WGS metagenome assembly JACLAD01 (sample SAMN15725071, study PRJNA655200) | protist metagenome | isolation source: fluorescence activated cell sorting (FACS) single amplified genomes of... | place: Spain: Blaines Bay Microbial Observatory, Mediterranean Sea | collected 2016-07-05 | reverse complement strand
TGGTCGACGTCCGGCTCAGCCGCGGCGTCGCTCGTGTCGGCGGCCTCCGGCTCGGCCGGCGCTGTCGACTCCGCGGAAGCGGTCGACTGAGCCTCGGCGGCCGAGACCGTCGGGGCCGAGTTGTTGCCGCGCCGGCGGCCGCGGCCACGACCGCGACGCGTCCGCTTCGACGAGGACGAGCTGCCCTCGGGCTGGACGTCGTTGTAGTCGACGAGCTCGACGATGGCCATCTCGGCCGCGTCGCCGCCACGCTGACCGAGCTTGACGATCCGGGTGTAGCCGCCGGGCCGGTCGCCGACCTGCGGGGCTACCTCGTTGTAGAGCGTCTTGACGGCCTCCTTGTCGTTCAGTCTCCTGAACGCCTGACGGCGGGCGTGCGTCGAGTCGTCCTTGGCCGTCGTGATGACGGGCTCGATAAACCGGCGGAGCGCCTTGGCCTTGCCGAGCGTCGTCGTGATCCGCTTGTGCTCGAGGAGCGCGGCCGACATGGACTGGAGCGTCGCCTTCCGGTGGGAGGCGGTCCGGCCCATCTTGAGGATCTTCTTTCCGTGCTTCATGGGTTCAATGGGTTGAAGGTGGAACGTGAGAACGTTGAGCGTTCAACGCCGCACGTTCCACGGTTCCTCAAGTCAGTTCGCCGTAGCGCTCGACGTCCATGCCGAAGCGGAGGCCCCGCTCGTCGAGGACCTGCACGAGCTCCTGGAGGCTCTTCCGGCCGAAGTTCCGGAACTTGAGCATCTCGGACTCCTCGCGGCGGACGAGGTCGCCGATCGTCTTGATCGACGCGGCGCGGAGGCAGTTCTGAGCGCGGACCGAGAGGTCGAGGTCGTCGACCGACTGGCCGAGGATGGCCCGGACGCGCTGGACCTCGGCGTCGACCTCGGTCTCCTCCTCGTCCTCGCCCGTCGCCGTGTCGACCTCGACGAAGAGGCCGATGTGGTCCCGAAGGATGGCTGCGGCCCGCGTAAGCGAGTCCTCGGCGGTCAGGCTCCCGTCGGTCTCGACCTCGAGCGTCAGCCGCTCGTAGTCGATCTTGTCGCCGACGCGCGTCGGCGTGACGTTGTAGCGGACGTTGAGGATCGGCGTGAAGATCGAGTCGATGGCGATGACGCCGATCGGGTCGTCCGCCCGCTTGTTCTCGTCCGAGCCGACGTAGCCGCGGCCGGTCTCGACCCGGAGGTCGATCCGGACGTCGGCGTCCTCGGCCAGCGTCGCGATGTGGTGGTCGGGGTTGAGGACCTCGAAGTCGGCCGTGTTGTCGGCGATGTCCTTCGCAGTCCAGGCGCCCTGGCCCTCGAGGTGGATCGAGACCGAGCCCTCCTCCTCCTCCTCGGCCCGGAACCGGACGCCCTTGAGGTTGAGGATGATGTCGGTGACGTCCTCGGTCACGCCGGGGATCGTCGAGAACTCGTGCTGGACGCCGTCGATGCGGACGGCGGTGATGGCCGTGCCGGAGAGCGACGAGAGGAGGACGCGCCGGAACGCGTTGCCGATCGTAACGCCGTAGCCGCGCTCGAGCGGCTGGACGACGAACCGCCCGTACGTCTCGTTCATCTCCTCGACCGTGACGCCGTCGGGCATCTGGAGATCAATCTGTGCCATAATGTGGCTTGTCGGTGTCTGAATGAGAGCGACGGCGCCACACCGCGTCCGGCCATCGGGCCGAGCGGCGTGGGCGCCGGGCGGGGGTTACTTCGAGTAGAGCTCGACGATGAGCTGCTCCCGGATGTTCTCCGGGATATCCTCCCGAGAGGGGTAGTCGAGGAACTTGCCCTTGAGCGAGTCCCGGTCGACCTCCAGGAACGTGTAGCTCCGCCGGTTGACGCTGGCCGCGTCACGGATGACGTCGAGGTTCTTCGACTTGGGCCGGACCTCGATGAGGTCGCCGGGCCGGAGCGTGTGGCTCGGGATGGCCGAGACCCGCTCGTTCACCATGACGTGCCCGTGCGTGACGAGCTGCCGGGCCTGGCGGCGCGTCCGCGCGAAGCCGAGCCGGTAGACGACGTTATCGAGCCGGGCCTCGAGGAACTGGAGCAGGTTCTCGCCGGTGACGCCCTTCTTGCGGGCGGCCTTCTCGAACAGGTTCCTGAACTGGCGCTCCAGGAGGCCATAGGTGTACTTCGCCTTCTGCTTCTCTTTGAGCTGGACGGAGTACTCGGATTCGCGGCGGCGACGGGCGTTGCCGTGCTGGCCGGGGCCGTAGGGCTTGCGCTCGAGCGCCTTCGAGGGGCCGAAGATGGGCTCGCCGAACCGGCGGGCGACCTTCTGCTTGGGTCCGCGGTAACGGGCCATGAGTTGACGTGTGTCTCGTGAGTCCGCCGCCCGTGGCTAAGGGCGGCGTATGGAACTACGTGCGGTCCGCCCCCGCCCTCGGTCAGTGCCGGGGCGAGGCGGGCGCAACCGGGCTTCTGCCCTGGCGGTCGCTCGGGAGGGATGAGGGATGGAGGGATCGGAGATGAAGGGGGTGTATCCCTCCATCCCGCATGGCCCCTCCCTCTCCGCTCACACGCGGCGACGCTTGGGCGGCCGGCAGCCGTTGTGAGGGATCGGGGTGGTGTCGCGGATCGAGAGAACCTCGAGGCCGGCGAGCGCGAGCGCGCGAATGGCGCCCTCACGGCCAGAGCCGGGGCCCTTCACGTAGCAATCGACGCGGCGGAGCCCGAGGTCGAAGGCCTCCTTGGCCGCCTCGGTGCCCGCCACCTGAGCCGCGTACGGCGTGTTCTTCCGCGAGCCGCGGAAACCGAGCTTGCCCGACGAGCTCCACGAGATCGTGTTGCCGTAGGCGTCGGTGATCGTGATCAGGACGTTGTTGAACGACGCCTTGATGTAGGCGTTGCCGTTCGACTCGACCTGGACCTTCTTCTTCCGGGCCGTGCGCTGGTTGCGCCGGGCGCCGCCGCTCTGGTTCGAGCGCTGCTGCTTGGCCATCGTATCGGTGGAGGGGGGCCGGAGCCCGTGAGGTGATCGGCGCGCCCGAGGGGGGGGCCGTCAGTGCGAGCGCGTCAGGGGTGGCCGCCAGAGGGCGGTGCCTGCATGCGTGCGCTCCTGTAAGAGAACCGGCGGCCGAAGCCGCCGGGAGGCGCTACTTGCGCGGTGCCTTCTTCTTCCCGGCGACCGTCTTCTTGCGGCCCTTCCGGGTGCGGGCGTTCGTCTTCGTCCGCTGACCGCGGACGGGAAGGCTGCGGCGGTGGCGGAGCCCGCGGTAGCAGCCGATGTCCATCAGCCGCTTGATGTTGAGCTGGGTCTCCGTCCGGAGCGAGCCCTCGACGACGTAGTTGTCTTCGATGAGCGAGCGGACGCGCCGCGTCTCATCCTCCGACCACTCGTCGGGGTACGTGTCGTGGTCGAGGCCGGCCCGCTCGAGGATCTCGTGGGCCCGGCTCCGGCCGACGCCGTAGATCGACGTCAGGGCGATCTCGCCGCGCTTGCGGCCGGGGACGTCGACTCCTGCGATTCGAGGCATAGTGCTGGAAGCGTTGAGCGGTGAGCAGTGAGCGGCCGGAGGAGAGCTCGTCGCTCGTCACTCACGGCTCGGGGCTCCTAGCCCTGACGCTGCTTGTGCTTGGGGTTCTTCTTGTTGATGATGTAGATGCGGCCCTTCCGGCGGACGATCTTGTCGTCGGCCGACCGCTTCTTGACGCTGGCGCGAACCTTCATGGCGGGAGTCGGAGTCGGTGGGTTCGGGTCGGCCCGGGGAAAGGGCCGGCATGGAAGAACGCCCCGCAACCGCTGAGGAACGCTCCAGATGGCGTGAAAAGCCCGCCCATCTCCAGACAGAGACGAGCGCTCCGGCCCCGTCGGGCTGCCGGACTACTTGTAGCGGTAGACGATCCGGCCCTTCGACAGGTCGTAGGGCGACATCTCGACCGTCACGCGGTCGCCGGGGAGGATGCGGATGTAGAACTTCCGCATCTTGCCGGAGAGGAGGCCGAGGATCTCGTGCCCGTTCTCCAGCTCCACGCGGAACTGGGCGTTCGGGAGGGCCTCGGTGACCTTGCCGTCTTGTCGGATCGCGGGCTGCTTCGCCATTCAGGAGCGCGTTCGCGCTGGGGGGTGATGCTGTCTAGGAGCCGGCCGCTGCCGGCGTGGGGACCTCGCCGTTGGCCGCGAGCGCGGCCAGGATCGGGTCCCAGGAGGAGAGGATCTCGGCCTGCCCGCGCTGCACGAGCACCATGTGCTCGTAGTGCGCGCTCGGCTCGCCGTCCGCCGTGCGGATCGTCCAGCCATCGGCGTCGACCGTGACGTCGCCTGTGCCGCCGTTGATCATCGGCTCGATGCAGATCGTCAGGCCCTCTCGGAGCTTCTTACCTACGCCGCGCCGGCCGAGGTTCGGGACGTTGGGGGGTTCATGGAGGCTTTTCCCGACGCCGTGCCCGACGAGGTCGCGGACGACGCCGTAGCCCCGGCTCTCGCAGTACGTCTGGACCGCGTGGCCGATGTCGCCGACCCGGTTGCCGGCGTAGGCCTGCTCAATCCCGGCGTAGAGCGACTCACGCGTCGTGTCGAGAAGCGCCTGGGCGTCGTCCGACACATCACCGACGGCGAACGTGTACGCGAAGTCGCCGAAGTAGCCGCCGAGCTCGACGCCGCAGTCGAGCGTGACGACATCGCCGTCGCGGAGCTCGACCTCGCTCGGGATGCCGTGGACGACGACGTCGTTGACCGAGATGCAGAGACTGCCGGGGAACGGCATGCCCTCTCCCCCCATCTGGTAGCCCTTGAAGCAGGGCCGGCCCCCGGCGGAGCGGATGACCTCCTCCGCCGCCTCGTCCAACGCGATCGTCTGCACGCCCGGCCGGATCAGCGCCGCCGCCGCCGCGAGCGCGTCGCCGACGACGCCGGCCGCCTCGCGGATGCCCGCGACGTCGGCGTCGTTCTTGAGCTGGATGCGGCCCCTCGCCACTACCGGCGCCGGCCGCGGACGCGGCCTGTCTTCATGAACCCGTCGTAGTGACGCATGAGCAGGTGGCTCTCAACCTGCTGGAGCGTGTCGAGCGTCACGCCGACGAGGATAAGCAGGCTCGTCCCGCCGAAGAACTGCGCGAACCCCTGCTGGATGCCGAACTGCGCGGCGATGGCCGGCAGGATGGCGACGAAGCCGATGAAGAGAGCGCCCGGGAGCGTGATCCGCGTCAGGATCGTGTCGATGAACTCGCTCGTCTGGCGGCCCGGTCGGACGCCCGGGATGAAGCCGCCCTGGCGCTTCATCGTATCGGCCATCTCTTGCGGGTTCACCGCGATGGCCGTGTAGAAGTACGTAAAGAAGACGCAGATGACGAAGAAGATCGCCGAGTACCAGAATCCGAAGATGTCTCCGGTCGCCGTCCCGATGCTCTGCCAGAAGGCGCTCTCTTGGAAGAACGATGCGATCGTGCTCGGGATGAACATGATCGACTGAGCGAAGATGATCGGCATGACGCCCGCCGCGTTCACGCGGAGCGGGAGGTACTGGGTCGTCCCGCCGAACTGCTTCCGCCCGACGACGCGCTTGGCGTACTGGACCGGAATCCGCCGCGTCCCCTGCGTCACGTAGACGACGCCGGCGGTCACGAGGAAGAGCGCGCCGATCTCGATCAGGAAGATGAAGATGTTGGTGTCCTGACGGCCGTAGCCGGGGATCTCGTTGAGCAGCGCCTGCGGGAGGAAGGCGATGATCCCGATCATGATGATGAGCGAGATCCCGTTGCCGATCCCCTTCTCCGTGATCCGCTCGCCGAGCCACATCACGAAGACCGTTCCGGCCGTGAGGCAGATGACGCAAACGACCGTGAACGCCCAGCTCGGGATGACGATGGCCGTGCCGCTCGTTGCCTGGAGGTTGATGGCATAGCCGATCGACTGGAGCGCCGTGATCCCGATGGTCCCGTAACGGGTCCACTGCGTGATCTTGCGGCGCCCGTCTTCGCCCTCACGCTGGAGCTTCTGGATCGGTGCCCAGACCGCACCGAGCAGCTGGATGATGATGCTCGCCGTGATGTACGGCATGATCCCGAGCGCGAACACGCCGGCCCGGAAGAACGCGCCGCCCACGAACAGGTCGAACAGCCCGAACAGGCCGCCCTGGTTCGGGTTCGTGTTGGCGAGCTCCTGGAGCGCGATCGCGTCGACGCCCGGGAGCGTCACGTACGAGCCGAGCCGGTAAACGACGAGGAGCCCGAGCGTGTAGAGGATCCGCTGCCGGAGCTCGTGGATCTTCCAGATGTTGCGGATCGATTCGGCGACCGAGGCCATGAGATCAGGGGTGCGGGGGGCAGGGTCAGGGGCGGAGCCCCTCCTCTGCTGGTTAGGCCTCGACGACGGTGGCGGAGCCGCCAGCGGCCTCGATCTTTTCCTTGGCCGACGCCGAGAACGCGTGCGCGTGGACGTCGAGCTTGACGCCGAAGTCGCCGCTGCCGAGGATCTTGTAGCGACCGTTCTTGCCGCCGATACCCAGAGCTTTCAGGGTGTCGGGCCCGACGGTCGCGCCGGCCTCGAGCCGGCCCTCCTCGACGAGCGTCGCGAGGCGCCCGATGTTGATCGGGTCGTAGGCGACGCGGTTTCGGTTCTTGAACCCGTACTTCGGGACGCGCCGCTGGAGCGGCATCTGGCCGCCCTCGAACCAGACCGGGATCTTGCCGCCCGAGCGGCTCTTCTGGCCCTTGTGGCCCTTGGCGGAGGTCCCGCCCTTGCCGGAGCCCTCGCCCCGGCCGACGCGCTTCTTCGACTTCGTCGAGCCCTTGGCGGGCGTGAGGTTGCTGAGGTCCATCGTATGGTGTGGCTAGAGGCGCCGGGCGTTACCCACGGCTCGTCCGTGGGGGGCCCGACTCGCGATGCGCCGCGGCGGGGCCGGGCGCGGGCGCCGATGGCGGCGCGGGTGAAAAGATAGGCCGGCCTAGCGCGGGCGCCGGGCCGACCGGGTTCGGTTTTCGGTGAATCGCCGAGGGGCCGAAAGCCCCCGCTGCGTCTACGCCTCGTCGACCGAGACGAGGTGGCGGACCTTGGCGACCATCCCCTTGATCTGGGGCGTCTCCTCGACCGACACGGACTTGCCGATCCGGCCGAGGCCGAGCGCGACGAGCGTTTTCTTCTGGTCGCCGGGCCGGCGGATCTGGCTCCGCGTCTGGGTGATTTTGATCTGTGCCATGATTCGGGATGCGTGGGTCGTGATAAGCCGCGTGACGAGCGATGCGATCCGGGCGACCGCCCCTCACGCATCACGCATCGGGGCTTACCCCTCGAACACCTGCTTGATGGTGATGCCGCGGCGGGCGGCCACCTCGGCCGGGTCCTGGAGCTGCTTCAGCGCGTCCATCGTCGCCGAGACCTGGTTGTGCGGGTTCGACGAGCCCTGGCTCTTCGAGAGCACGTTCGAGATCCCCGCGCACTCCAGCACGGCGCGGACGCCGCCGCCGGCGATGACGCCGGTACCCTCGGAGGCCGGCTTCAGGAGGACCGTGCCCGCGTCGTGGATGCCACGGACGGCGTGCGGGATCGAGCTCGTGCCGGTGACCGGGACGGCGATCATGTTCTTCTTGGCGTCCTCGGTCCCCTTCGAGATCGCGTCGGCGACCTCGTTGGCCTTGCCGAGGCCCTGCCCGACGCGACCGTTCCCGTCGCCGACGACGACGACGGCGTTGAACGAGAAGCGCCGGCCGCCCTTGACGACCTTGGCGACGCGGTTGACCGCGACCAGCTTCTCGATGAGGTTGGAGCGGTTGGCCTCGTTGTCGCGGCCGTCGTTCCGGCGGCCACGGCCCCCGCGACCGCCTCGGTTCTGCTGCTGTGCCATGAGTGGAGTGGTGTGGGGGGTCTAAAGGTTGAGGCCGGCCTCGCGGGCGCCCTCAGCGACGGCCTGGACGTTGCCGTGGTAGCGGTAGCCGCCGCGGTCGAACACGGCTCGCTCGACGCCGGCCTCCTTGGCCCGCTCTGCGATCCGCTGCCCGACGGCCTTCGAGGCGTCGCGGCCGATGAGCCCCTCGCCCTCGCGCGTCGACGCCGCGGCGAGCGTCACGCCCTCCATGTCGTCGATGAGCTGGGCGTACATGTGCTTGTTCGAGCGGAACACGCTCAGGCGCGGGCGCGCGGCCGTACCAGAGATCTTGGAGCGGATGCGGCGCCGGATACGCTGGCGCTGCGTGACCTTCTTGGCAGTCTTGGGCATCGAGTTCGGAGTGCGCTTCGGGCCGACGGGTTGGCCGTCCGGCCACGCACGGGGAGGGTGAGGAGGAAAGGGCGAGGGTCAGGGGCGGGGTCCGCCCCTCTCCCCTACCGGGCGGCCGTCTTGCCGGCCTTGCGGCGAACGTACTCGTCGGTGTACCGGACGCCCTTGCCCTTGTAGGGCTCCGGCGGACGGAGCGCGCGGATCTTGGCCGCGACCTGCCCGACGAGCTGCTTGTCGATCCCGGTGATCTTGATGATCGGGTTCCTGCCGCGGACGGTCTCGGCCTCGATGTCGATGCCGTCCGGCGGGACGAAGTAGATCGGGTGCGAGAAGCCGAGCGCGAGCTCGAGCACGTCGAGCCCGGCCACCTTCGTGGCATCGGCCCGGAAGCCGACGCCAATGACCTCGAGCGACTTCGTGTAGCCCTCGGTCACGCCCTGGACCATGTTCGCGAGGAGCGAGCGGGTCAGGCCGTGGAGCGCCTTGTGACGCTTCTGGTCGGTCGGCCGCGAGACGACGATCTCGCCGTCCTGCTGCTCGACCGTGAGGTCGGGGTCGACATCGAGGCCGAGCTGGCCCTTGGGGCCCTCGACGGTGATGTGGTTGTTGCCGGCGACGTCGACCGAGACGCCGTCGACGATCGGGATCGGGAGGTTTCCGATTCGGGACATGAGTCTTGGGGTCTCGGGTTAGCTGACGAAGGCGAGGACCTCCCCGCCGATCCCGGCGCGCCGGGCCTCCTTGTCCGTCATGACGCCGCGGCTCGTCGAGACGACGGCGATGCCGAGCCCGTTCATGACGCGCGGGAGGTCGTTGGCGCCGACGTAGCGCCGGAGGCCGGGCTTCGAGATGCGCTCGAGCCGCTGGATGACCGGCTTGCCGCCCCGGAGGTACTTGAGGTAGATCCGGATCAGCCCCTGCTTCGTGTCCTCGACGTTGACGTAGTCGGCGACGTAGCCCTTGTCGACGAGGATCTGCGTGATGGCCCGCTTGAGGTTCGACGCCGGGACGTCCACGTAGGGGTGCCGAGCCTTCTGGGCGTTGCGGATCCGGGTGAGGTAATCCGCGACGGGATCGGTGAGTGCGCTCATAGGTCTTCAGCCAGTTCGGCGGTCGCGCCGCTTAGCCGCTAGAAAGTGTAGAGTGTTCGAGTTGCCGAGTGAACCAGTGGGTGAGTGACCCCTGGCCACTCGCCGGCTCGTTCACTACCAGGACGACTTGCGGACGCCCGGAATCTTGCCCTCGACCGAGAGCTCCCGGAACACGTTGCGGCAGACACCGAACTTGCGGATGTAGCCGCGGGGACGCCCTGTGAGGGCGCACCGGTTGTGGAGACGGACCGGGCTCGCGTCGCGCGGCAGCTTCTGGAGCTGCTCGGCGATGGCCTGGGCCTCGGCCGGGTTGAAGTCGTCGGACGACTTGAGCTGGCGGAGCTGCTCCTTGAGCTCGGCGCGGCGGCCGGCGTACTTCTGAACCGCCTTCCGGCGCTTCTTCTCGCGGGCGATGACGCTGGTCTTAGCCATAGTGGGTCTCGGTAGAGTTAGGCGGCCTGGGCCTCGCGACGGACGAACGGCATCCCGAGCTGCTTCAGCAGCGCGTACGCCTGCTCGTCCGTCTCGGCCGTCGTCACGAACGTGATGTCGAGGCCGGAGATCTGCGGGGTCCGGTCGATGTCGATCTCGGGGAAGATGATCTGCTCCTTGATCCCGAGCGTGTAGTTGCCTCGGCCGTCGAAGCTCCGGTCGGGAACCCCGCGGAAGTCGCGGACGGCCGGGAGGGCGAGCGTGACGAGGCGGTCGACGAACTCCCACATCCGGTCGCCCCGGAGCGTGACGGCGACGCCGACGGGCATCCCCTCACGCAGCTTGAAGTTCGAGATCGACTTCCGGGCGTTCCGGACGGCCGGCTGCTGGCCGGTGATCTTGCGGAGCTCCTCGACGGCGTCGTCGAGGACCTTCTTGTTCTGGGACGCCTCGCCGATGCCCTTGTTGATGACCACCTTGGCCAGTCGGGGCACCTGCATCACATTGTCGAAGCCGAACTGCTCGGTCAGCGCCGACACGATCTCGGAGCGATAGCGCTCCTTGAGGCGGGGTGTGTAGTTCTCCATGGGAGTGTCGTCGTCGAGCCGGCCGTTGGGGCGGGCGGCCTCGTGGACGGAATGGGGGTTAGCTGTCGAGCTCCTCGCCGGTCGTCTTGGCGTAGCGGACCCAGCGGGACTTGCCCGTGTTCGGATCCTCGACGCGCTTCCGCCCGATCCGGGTCGGAGCGCCGGAGCCGTCGATGGGCATCACGTTCGAGACGTGGATCGGACGCTCGGCCTCGATCCGGCCGCCGTTGGGGTAGGTCTGGTTCGGCTTCGTGTGCTTGAGCCGGAGGTTGACGCCCTCGACGAGGACCGTCTGCTTGTCCGGGTAAACCTCGAGCACGCGGGCCTGGTGGCCCCTGGGCCGGTCGTTCTGACCGCCGCCGTGGGCCGTGATCCGCTTCGTCAGCGCGACGGTGTCGCCCTTCTTGACGTGCAGCTTCTTCTGCTTGTTGGTCGTGCGCGGCATCGGACTAGAGGACTTCGGGGGCGAGGGAGACGATCCGCATGAACTGGCGGTCGCGGAGCTCGCGGGCGACGGGCCCGAAGATGCGGGTCCCGCGGGGCTCCTCGGCGTCGTTGAGGAGGACGGCCGCGTTCTCGTCGAACCGGATGTACGACCCGTCGGGCCGGCGGAGCTCCTTCTTGGTGCGGACGACGACGGCCTTCGAGACGTCCCCCTTCTTGACGTTGCCGCCGGGGATCGCGTTCTTGACCGAGACGACGATGATGTCGCCGACGCGGGCGTAGCGGCGGCCGGAGCCACCGAGCACGCGGATGCAGAGGACCTCCTTGGCCCCGCTGTTGTCGGCGACGTTGAGTCGAGACTCTTGCTGAATCATGGGTGGGTGCCGAGTTCGGGCCTGCGGCTGGCGCCGGCCCGGTGCGGGAGGGGTCGGTTACCGGGCGCGTTCGACGACCTCCACGAGCCGCCACCGCTTCGTCTTCGAGAGCGGGCGGGTCTCCTGGATGCGGACGGTGTCGCCCTCGTTGGCGTCGTTCGTCTCGTCGTGCGCCTTCAGCTTCGTCGTCTGCTTGACGAACTTGCCGTAGATGGGGTGCTTCACCTGGCGCTCGATGGCCACGGTGATCGTCTTGTCCATCTTGTCCGAGACGACGAGGCCGACGCGGAACTTCCGCGCGCCGCGTTCGGCGACCGCCTGCTCGGCGGCCTGGGTCACTTCTGCCATAGCCTGGTGTGCCCTCTCGGGCGGTTGCTACTCGCTTGGTGGGCCGGGACCCCACCAACTACGGGGAGACGCTGCGCAGAGCGCGGGGCGCCGGTGGCCGGGCGGGCCGGCCTGGAAATCTGAGGATAACGAGGGGTCGGGCGAAGGTTCAGTGAGAGCCGAGCGCTGGCGCCCGGTCCGCCGAACCTTCACGGCGGGCGCTAGGCCTCGCCGGCCGCCTTCTTCTCGTTGAGGATCGTCTTCATCCGAGCGATCTCACGTCGCTTGTGGCGGAGGACGATCGGGTTCTCGAGTCCGGTCACGGAGCGCCGGAAGCGGAGGTCGGTGACGTCTCGCTCCTCTTCGGCGATGCGCTGCCGGATCTCAGCCTCGCTGAGGTCGCGGATCTCGTTCGCTTTCATGATGGGCATGGAAAGGCCCCGGGCGAGAGCCCGAGGCCGGGTTCGTAGGTCGTTCGGTTAGGCCTGTTCGTCGGACGTGTCGTCGCCCGCGTTCTGCGGGTTCGGCCCGGCGTTGTCCTCGGCCGTCTCGTCAGCGTCGGCCGCCAGTTCAGCGGCGACGTCGGAGACCGGCTCCGGCTCGGTGTCGACGGTGTTGCCGTCCTCCTCGCGGAGTCCCTCGACGTACGCGTCGAGCGCGTCGAGCTCGCCGTCGGCGAGGTAGCGGGCCTGCTGAGCCCACGTCTCCTCGTTGACCGACTGCTGGTCGGTCCCGTCGGTCTGGACGATCTCGCGGAGCCGATCGAGGTCGGTCTCGGCCAGCTTCTCGAACGTGTCGACGCCGGCGGCCTTGAGCTGCTCGGCCATCGTGTCGCCAAGGCCATAGACCTTGGTAAAGTCGACGGTCGTGACCTCGGCCGTGAGGGCGCTGACCTCGTCGGCGGCCGTGCCGGCCGGGGGCGGGACCGGCGCGGCCTCGGGCCGCACGACGACCTTCGCCTTGACCGGGAGCTTCTGGATCGCGAGCCGGAGCGCCTCACGGGCGAGCTCCTCGTCGACCCCGCCGATCTCGAAGATGATCCGGCCGGGCTTGACGACGGCCACCCAGTACTCGGGCGACCCCTTGCCCTTGCCCATTCGGGTCTCGGCCGGCTTCTTGGTGATCGGCTTGTCGGGGAACACGCGGATCCACACCTTGCCAACGCGCTTCATTTTACGCGTCATGGCGATACGGGCGGCCTCGATCTGGCGGGACGTGATCCAGCCGGCTTCGAGGACCTTGATCCCGTAGTCGCCGAAGGTGATCCGGGCACCGCGCTGGGCGAGCCCCTTCACGCGGCCCTTCTGCATCTTGCGGAACTTGGTCCGCTTCGGCATCAACATGGCTTATTCGTTCTGCTTGAGTCGTCGGTGCGAGAAGGGATTCGGTTAGCGCCGGCCGCCGCGGTTGCCGCCACGGCCACCGCCGCCGCCGCCACGGTTCCGGTCACGACCGCCGCGGTCGTCCCGGCCACCGCCGCGCCCGTCGCGCCGACGGCGCTCGGGGACGCTCGGCGCCGCGTTCTGCTGGCGCTGGGCCGTCGCGTTCGGCGAGAGGTCGGGCGTGCCGATGACCTCGCCGTGGAAGATCCAGACCTTGACGCCCGCCGTGCCCTGAATGGTGAAGGCGGTGGCCTGCGCGTAGTCGATGTCGGCCCGCATCGTGTGGAGCGGGACGCGGCCCTCGAGGTACTGCTCGACGCGGCCCATCTCGGACCCGCCGAGCCGACCGGCCAGCTTGATGCGGATGCCCTGGGCCCCCATGCGCATCGCGGCGCCGAGCGCCTGCTTCATCGCGCGGCGGTAGGACACGCGGCCCTCCAGCTGCTGCGCGATGTTCTGCGCCACCAGCGAGGCGTCCAGCTCGGGACGCTTGATCTCGTTGATGTTGATCTGGATGTCCTTGTCCGTCAGCGCCTTGAGCTCCTCGCGGAGCTTCTCGACCTCGGAGCCGCCGCGGCCGATGATGACGCCCGGACGGGACGTGTGGAGCGTAAGGATGATCCGCTTCGGCGTCCGCTCGATGACGGTCCGCGAGAGGCCGGCCCGCTTGAGCCGCGCTTCGAGGTAGCGCCGGATCTCGTGGTCCTCGACGATCTTGTCGGAGTAGCTCCCCGACGTGTACCAGTTCGAGTCCCAGCCTCGGATCACACCGAGACGGAAGCCGACGGGGTTGGTTTTCTGACCCATTGGTCTAGTTGTCTGGGTGTGAGGTTACGCCTCCTCGGTCTCGACGTCGGGCGTGCCGACGACGACCGTGAGGTGGCTGGAGCGCTTGAGGATCGGGTGGGCCCGGCCGCGCGAGACGGGCCGGAACCGCTTGATGACCGGCGCCTGGTCGACCATGATGGTCTTGACGATGAGCCGCTCGTCGTCGATCCGCTCGTCCTGGTTCTGGTCGACGAGGTTGCCGTAGGCGTCCTGGATGGCCCGGCGGACCATCGAGGCGGCCTTCTGCGGCATGAACTCGAGCGTCTGAATCGCCTTCTGGGCGTTCTTGCCGCGGACGACGTCGGCCACGATCCGCATCTTGCGCGGGCTGATGCGGAGGTACTTCCGCTTGGCTTTGGCTTCCATATCTGGTGCGAGGTGCGTAGTGCGTGGGGCCGGGCGAGGCGCCGAGGTGGGCCGAACCCACGCTCCACGTCCCACGCCCTACGGCGTTAGCGGCGGCGGTCTTTCTTGGCGCCGGCGTGGCCCCGGAACGTCCGCGTCGGCGCGAACTCCCCGAGCTTGTGGCCGATCATATTCTCCGTGACGTACACCGGGATGAACTGCTTCCCGTTGTGGACGGCGAAGGTGTGACCGAGCATGTCCGGCGTGATCATCGAGGCGCGGCTCCACGTCTTGACGACGCGCTTCTTACCGCCCTCGTTCATGTCCTCCACCTTCCGGCGGAGCTTGTAGTGGACGAAGGGTCCCTTGCTGAGCGAGCGTGCCATAGTTGTTTAGCTATCAGCGGTCTGCGGTCAGCCGTCGGCGCTCTGAGCGCCGGCCGCTGCCGCCGACGCCTATTTCTTGGCGTTGCGGCGCCGGACGATGAACTTGTTCGAGGCCTTCTTCTTCTTCCGCGTCTTGAAGCCCTTGGCGTAGACGCCGGTCGGGCTCTTCGGGTGGCCGCCGGACGCCTTGCCCTCGCCGCCGCCCATCGGGTGATCGACCGGGTTCATGGCGACGCCACGCGTCTTCGGGCGGACACCGAGCCACCGCTTCCGGCCGGCCTTGCCGATGTCGATGTTCATGTGGTCCGGGTTCGAGGTCTGGCCGATCGTGGCCCGGCACTCGACCGGGACGCGGCGCACCTCGCCCGACGGGAGCTTGAGGTTGGCGAACCGGCCCTCGCGAGCGGTCAGCTGCGCGTAGGTCCCGGCGCTCCGCGCCATCTGCGCGCCCTTGCCCGGCTTCATCTCGATGGCGTGGACCGTCGTGCCGAGCGGGATGCTCGACAGCGGGAGGCAGTTGCCGAGGTCCGGCGACGCGTCCGGGCCCGACGAGACCGTCTGACCCACCTCGACCTTGTCCGGCGCGATGATGTACCGCTTCTCGCCGTCGGCGTAGACGAGGAGAGCGATGCGCGCGCTCCGGTTCGGATCGTACTCGATGGCGGCGATGCGGGCGGGGATCCCGTCCTTGTTCCGCTTGAAGTCGATGATCCGGTACCGGCGCTTGTGGCCGCCGCCCTGGTGGCGGGTCGTGATGCGGCCGTTGTTGTTACGGCCGCCCTTCCGCTTGAGCGGGGCGAGCAGGCTTTTCTCGGGCTCCGACTTCGTGATCGTCTCGAAGGCCGAGACCGAGCGGTGCCGCTGGCCGGGTGTGACCGGCTTGAGCTTTCGGATTGCCATGGTGCGGAGGGCATACGTGCCGGTCGAGACCGGCTTTGCGCCCTGGGGGTGTGAGAGTGTCGGGTGCGGGCCGAGCCCGCGTCTGTCTAAACGGCCTCGTAGAAGTCGATCTCGCCGGCGGTCAGCGTCACGACGGCCTTCTTCCAGGCCGCCTGGCGGCCCTGGACGAGCCCGCGCTTGGTGAACTGGCGCCGCCGCTTGCCGCGCACGACCATCGTGCGGACCTCCTTGACGACGACGTCGGGGTACCGGTCCTCGATGGCCTTCCGGATCTCGAGCTTGTTGGCGTCCTTGGCGACCCGGAAGCTGTAGTGCGCGCCGGCGTCGGCGAGGCGCGTCGACTTCTCGGTCAGGACGGGGGCGATGAGAATCTCGTTCATGGGTCCTAGGCGTTGTCGTCGCCGCCCTCGGCGACGTCGGTGTCAGCGGCGTCCGATGCGTCGGCGGCCTCGTCGTCGATGACGGGCTCGGCAGGCGCGACGGGCTCGGCGGCCGGCTCCGGCGTATCGATGACGGGCTCGGCCGGGGCGACCGGCTCGTCGGCAGACGCGCTGGTGGCCGAGGCCTTGACGGCCGGGCGGAGCGCCTCGGTGAGCACGTCGACGGCGCCCTCCTGGAGGAGGACCGTCTTCGCGTTCATGAGGTCGAGCGTCGAGGCCTGGTCGGCCGGGAGCACGCGGATGCCCGGGATGTTGCGGGCGGACCGGTACAGGACGTCGTCGATCCCATTCGTCAGGACGAGCGCCTTCCCGGCCACCCCATTGCCCTGGAGCATGCCGGCGACGTCGCGCGTCTTCGGCACGTCGAGGACGAGGTCCTCGACCACGCGGAGCGCGTCGCCGTCCAGCTTGTAGCGAAGCGCGCTCCGACGGGCGAGCTGCTTCGTCTTCTGGTTGACGCGGAGCTTGTACTCGTGCGGGCGCGGCCCGAAGATGGTGCCGCCCCCCTTGCGGAGCGGGCTCTTGGCATCGCCGGCACGGGCGTTGCCCGTCCCCTTCTGGCGGTAGAGCTTGCGGCGCGACTTGGCGACCTCGCTCCGCTCCTTCGTCTTGTGGGTGCCCTGGCGCTTGTGGGCCTGGATGGCCTTCACGTCGAGCCAGATGGCGTGGTCGTTCGGCTCGAGGCCGAAGACGGCGTCGTCGAGCTCGATCGACCGGCCGGCCTCGGCGCCTTCTCGGTTGTAGACAGTCAGCTTCATCGGTCTAGGCTCGGCGGATCTCGACGATCCCGTTCTTGTGGCCGGGCACGGCGCCCTTGACGAGGATCAGGTTGTTGTCGGGCAGGGTGCGGACCACGCGGACGTTCTTGACGGTCACGCGCTCGCCGCCGGTGCGGCCCGCCATCCGCGTCCCCTTGAACACGCGGGACGGGTCGGAGGCCTGGCCGATCGAGCCCGGGGCCCGCTGGCGGTTATGCTGGCCGTGCGTGGCGTCGTTGACGCCGCGGAACCCGTGGCGCTTGACGACGCCCTGGAACCCCTTGCCCTTCGACGTGCCGGACACGGCCACGCGGTCGCCCTCGGCGAACACGTCGACGGTGACCTCGTCGCCGAGCGAGACGTCGAGGTCCGTGTCGCGGAACTCGACGACGTGCTTCTTCGGCGCGACGCCGGCGGCCTCGAAGTGGCCCGCGAGGGCCTTCGTGGTCCGCTTCTCTTTCTTGTCCTGGAAGCCGAGCTGGACGGCGGAGTAGCCGTCGGTCTCGGCGGTCTTGACCTGCGTGACGGCGCAGGGACCGGCCTCGATGACCGTCACGACCGTCTGGCGGCCGGACTCATCGAATACGCTGGTCATTCCGACCTTGCGGCCGAGGATAGCGCTCATTGAAACCCTCTGGTTTAGTTAAGCGGGAAGTAGTGAACGGCGGCGGCAACGCGCCGCCGGGGGTCAGACCTTGATCTCGACGTGGACGCCGCTCGGAAGCTCGAGCTTCATGAGCGCGTCGACGGTCTTCGACGAGGTCGACAGGATGTCGATCAGCCGCTTGTGGTCGCGCGTCTCGAACTGGTCGCGCGCCTTCTTGTCGACGTGCGGGCCCGAGAGGACCGTGTAGATCTTCTTTCGCGTCGGGAGCGGGATCGGCCCGCTGACCACGGCGCCGGTCGACTTGACCGTGCGGATGATCTTCTCGGCGCTCTTGTCGACCAGGGTGTGGTCGAACGACTTGAGCTTGATCCGAATCTTCTGGTTCGCCATGTGGGGCTGTTGAGGCGAGCGGGCGGCCGGTTAAGATGGGACCGGCCGCCCGCGCCGTGTGTGCGGACTCTGCTAGGTCTAGTCGAGGATCTTGGAGACGACGCCGGCGCCGACCGTCCGGCCCCCCTCGCGGATCGCGAACCGGAGCCCCTCCTCCATCGCCACCGGCACGATGAGGTCCACCGTGAACTGCGTGTTGTCCCCGGGCATCACCATCTCGACCCCCTCCGCGAGCTCGATGTCCCCCGTCACGTCCGTCGTCCGGAAGTAGAACTGCGGGCGGTACCCCTTGAAGAACGGCGTGTGACGCCCCCCCTCGTCCTTCGACAGGATGTACACCTCGCACTCGAACTTCTTGTGCGGCGTGACCGCCCCCGGCTTCGTCAGGACCATCCCACGCTCGACCGCCGCCTTCTCGATCCCACGGAGCAGGATCCCCGCGTTGTCCCCGGCCTGGGCCGAGTCCAGCAGCTTCCTGAACATCTCGACGCCCGTCACCGTCGACGTCATCTTCTCCTCCTGCATCCCGACGATCTCGACCGGGTCCCCGACCTTGATCGCCCCGCGCTCGACGCGGCCCGTCACGACCGTCCCGCGCCCCGTGATCGAGAACACGTCCTCGACCGGCATCAGGAACGGCCGGTCCACCGCCCGCTCCGGCGTCGGGATGTACGCGTCGACCGACGACATGAGCTCCTCGACCTTCG
>JACLAD010000042.1_pt1 | contig 18138 bp, 19 predicted proteins | sample 8027901 | NCBI WGS metagenome assembly JACLAD01 (sample SAMN15725071, study PRJNA655200) | protist metagenome | isolation source: fluorescence activated cell sorting (FACS) single amplified genomes of... | place: Spain: Blaines Bay Microbial Observatory, Mediterranean Sea | collected 2016-07-05 | reverse complement strand
CATGATGCTATTTCGAGGCTACCAGAACAAAGTCAAAAAGAATTTTTGTCCCTGAAAGAGATTGACATTTCCGGGATCGCCAATGGCTCCAGCGAGGTAATCAGCGTAGCATCTACGATTTTGCAACAAACTTTTGTTTTACGTTTAAATTTTTGTATTCTATTGTGTTTCATGTTTTTTCCAGGAAGTGTTAAAGGCCATATCCTCGAACAAATCTGAACCAATCGTTCCTTCTACATCGACGACCAAATGCCATCATAAAGAGCACCAGGACGCACCAGAAAACGAGAAGACCGTCAGTCCTACTACCACTACCACCGCCACTGAGAGCGCTCATAATAATGAGGGGTCGGAAGCGTCTAATAAGCAGCAGCAGATCAATCTGAAGATGCGTGAATTATATGACAAATATATCGCCGAAGGGATGGCCCCAAACCCGGCCGCCTTGAAGGCTGTGGAAGAAGTCAAGAAAGAATTTCAAATCGCTGGACTGAACCAACCATACATATCAAAGATACCAAACCAAACAGATTAATTTTTTCTCAACAAGAGTACGATTTCAAATTTCTTGGATTGTTCCGTCGAGTTTACAATAACCCCAATTTTGATCAAAAATGAAAAGTTACAAAAAACGAAAGCAACAAAAAAAGAAAAAGTACTAATATCATATATGTCAAGAGTGCTCTTCAATATTCCAAAGGTTTTGTCCTAGTAATGATGGGCAGTACTGTGATTTGATGCCCGAACAAGTTTTTAAGTTTTTGACAAAAGGACCACCGTGCACATTCGTCGCGTATGTCTAAAAGGTTTGATTGTGTTTGTGGAATGAGTGTTGTAGAATTGTAGAAATTTAGAATTTCCGTAGCAACAAATCAGTAGTAATTTTTGCATTCTTAGCGTAATTTCAGCGTGTCATGTGTGTCCGATTTCCAAAAATGTAAAATCATTGCCGGTATCCAATTTCTAGTTTTGATGCCTTCTCGAGATTTTGTGCCTTTTGATTGAAATTTGAAAACAAGATAAAAAATGAAAATATCATTTTTCTTTTAAAAAGAAAATTTTGAACGATGCCTTTGATTACAGTAGGATGATGTGTCACAAGTTCCTATGGTTATTCCAATCTACTGGGCATCGCAATTTTGATCTACACATCCATTGACATGAGGTAAGTACAATATCGCGTGGTTATGGAAGTCAAATAGTATCAGCAGTAGTATTTGGTACTAGTTTAGAAATTTAAAACACACGTCAATGAAGTTTTGTTTTGGTAATAAAAACACGTGGTATACTTTTCTAACAATTGATAGCCGTTTTTTCGTTCTACAAATTCTACCTCCTAAAACCTTACAAACCAACAACGCTAACAGTCTAATAGATACTATACTCACAACTACTACAATTTTGAACGTTAACAAAATCGGAGTAATCCAAGAAGTTACAAAATGGTGATTAACAAGTTTTACATGCTGCTCGTAGCAACGGTGTATGCCTCTACAAACCAAACTAGTACTCAAAAAGCCCATGCTCAGCCCAAGATCGATGAACAACCTCTTGAAGCCTTAGATTTGACGCAAGGACAGAGGCAAGACCAATGTCCTAGGGGCTGTTTGAAGTATGAAAACGTCGATAAAAAAGTACAGTTCGGGGACGTTTCTAAGTTAGCAGAATGCGAACAACAACATAGCCAAGAAATTGCTAGTTCTATCAGCCCGCGTATGCATCATTCCATATCCTCACCAAGAAATATAGAATCAACTTTTTTATTCGACCAGAATCCAGAACAACAACTCTACACCGCAGTATATGCCCTATGCCTAACGCCTCATACCCAAATTGCTCTTATCGAAAACCACAAGACTACAATACAACAATTGGTACAAGAAAATTGCGCAGATGTGAGAAATACTTATCATGCTAACGAAACGGTGCTACATAAAATCGCACGGACTAGTTATGTTGATGTTGCGGAAGTTTTGTTAAGTGGGTTCATGTCAGATGATGCACGCCTTGCATACATCAATCTACAAGATACTACAAACAATACGGCTGTAAATAATGCGGCACATGCAGGCCAGCTAGACATGTGTAAGTTTCTGGTAACAAGAAATGCTGACGTGACCCTACCTAACGCATTCGGTTATATTCCACTTCATGGATTGCTTCAAAATTCTGAAATACACCAAAATGATGAAGTGGTAAAAATTGCGAAGATTATGATTGACAAAAACGCCGACATACATTATAAATCTAATAAAGGCGAAACGCCCATACGTTTAGCAAATGACTATGTGAAGAAATGTTTGACAGCATATTATTATGGCAAAAAATTATTACTTGCCTGTGAGCAATTTCAACAATCTTATCAAAACGAATTTGCTAAAAATAAGATTTCTAGGAGTCAAAAGATTTTTGGGTATTTTGGATTCTCAAAACTACCTTATTACAAGTATGAAAAACAAATAAAAGAATACATTAAGAAAGGTGCTGATGTAAGTTTAACGGACGAGAAGACTGCATTTACACCGCTTCATTACATCTCTACTACACATCGCACCGACCTTGCTAAGTTGATTTTAAAAAACGCACCTACTAATATTGCAAGAACCGAAAGTTTGAATTCCTACAATGAGGAAGGGAATACACCTGTCAATATGGCGGCCATAGAGAATCAATTTGGTATGGTGAATTTTTTGATACAACAAGGCTGTGATGTCAACATTCCAAACTCTACGGGAATGACGGTATTACATGCCGTTGCAAGTACACCGGAAAGTCATGAAAATTATCAACAAGCATTGAAGACCGCAAAATTGTTGATAGACCATGGTGCAAGGGTTGATGTCAAAGCTGGTGTAGATGAGTCAGTAAAACAGACGCCACTAGACATGGCAACGACGAAAGATATGAAGCGGGTTTTAAAAGGTGAGTCGACCAACTGGTTCGTGAGGATGTTTGGAAGATGTTTTCCGACAAAATCAAAACGTGATGGCTGGATGTCCAAGACATTTTCTTCTGTGCTTGCGTAAATACCAAAATACAATTCTGATGGATTTCTCCACGGTTTATGTTTTTTGCAGTTTGACGTTTTGTGTAGCCTGTTTGTGTTTGCAAGTAGTCAAAATGAATGTGTGTATGTAGCTATAGATCTAAGCACGCAAATTCAACGAATTCCGGTGTTTAATTTGCAATTTTTGAATTCGTGGTCCGTTTTGAAATTCTGTAGATAAATTTCTGTAATTTTGTTTGGTTCATATCTGGTAAAATTTTCACTACAAGTCGGTACATTACTAATTTTAAACCATTTCCTTAGATAGTAACTACAGTAAATCAACCCAAGCCAACAACATTCTTTCAAGAAAGTTTGAATTCAGTACAATAAATTCGTGCGTGTGTTCCTGTTTGGGTTAATTTCGTAATTTTCCATTTTCCATCCTCAAAATTCTTTCCATCCTCACAATTCCCAAAAATACTCCAACTTAACGTAAATTTTGAAAACCTTAAAAACAATTTTTCCAATACACTAAACGAACATTTTGTAACAATATCGCTTCCGACTTCACGACGATGTCCACATTTGGCGTCGCTCAAAATTTACATTGTATTACTATTGCCACAATCGATTTCCAAACAATTGATAAAAAAATTATGAATACATAATGGAATGCAAATAAAACAATACACTAAATAGGGAGCTGTCAGAAATTTCTGACCTTGTAATCATTCTAGTTACCTGCAAACGTTGACCAGCCTTCCTGCCCCTACCTACCCCTTACCAAAGCCATGGTGATTTTACGCAAGAAAACCTTGGCTTTCGTCGCTGCTGGCGCCGTTGTTGGGTGCTTTGGTATTTTTTATTCGAGAACAAAACAAATATTTAAACACAAAAAACGTTTTTTTTACATTTATGTCAAAACATTCAGCTTTCAATTTAATGATTTATTGTCGTTTCATAAACATGCAGGTATCAGCATGAATTTCCACAATCTTCGTGGCGGGCCTGCCGCTCTGGAATTCAACGAGTGCGGCGGCCCTACGGTGTTCTGTCCTACCCTCTGTGTTGATGGCGCCTCGTGCCTTATTACGAAGTTGCCATGCCCGGAGGGAAGTTTCTGCTTTGACGGAAAAACGGAAGCATTCGAATGCCCCTTCGAAGGTAACCATTTCAATTTTCAAACCATTACAATTTTTTGAACATTTAAAATTTCAAGATTCATTGATTCATTTGTGTTTTTTGTTGTGATATACCAGAAAATATCTGCAACGATACCGACCTGATGAAGACTGTGACATATGAAAATGGGAACTACATTTTGAAGACTGACGATGGCGAATTCCAAGTTGCCGAAGGTATTTTTGCAAATTTAATCGTTTTTGTAGATGTTTGTCTTTACTTGTTCATTGTGTATCCAGTTTTCAAAACTACGTAACTAGTATTTTTTTTGTCAAACAGGTGACTTGAAAGTTCTTAACTGCCTCAATACCGATGGTCTTACGTGCATGAATGTGTTGAATACACCAGATGATACACCCTGTCCTAAAGGAATCTTTTGTAAGCAAGCCGATGGTATGCCTGTTGCCATTCATTGCCAGGCTGGCTCCTACTGTCCTGGAGATCTTTCTACCACAGGATGTGAGTCGGGCTATGACTGCTTCAGTGCTACCTCTAAAAAAATCTGTCCGGCAGGCTCGTTTTGCGTTGGCGGTGAAACGATCCCATGCGAAGGAGGTTCTTTTAAAATAAATTTTTAACCAAATTTTGGGTTCGAAAAGATCAAAACAGACACAAATCGAGTGTCTTTTCCTATCAATTTTGATTTTGAAAATTTGTTGTTTTGAAAAAAGGTAACTACTGCCCTGCAGGATCTTCTACTCCTAAGACCTGCCCGGCTGGCGCGTTTTGCTCCAGCGGCTCAAGTACGCCTACTCTATGTATTCCCGGACAGCATTACTGCCCACCTGGTTCGCCGGCCGCATTCAAATGCCCATTCGGTGGTAATTCATTAACAACAAAAAAACCAAACATGATGCATTTGACTATTTTTTGTCGATGTTTTCCAATGAATTTTTGTTTTGATGCGTGAATAAGATGATATCTGCTATGATGAGAAATTGATGGAGATGGTTACGTTCGACGGCCACAACTACATTCTTGAACACGGAGCCATCAACATCAAGGTTGCGAGAAGCGATTTGAAAGTTGCTATTTGCGATGCTGGTTTTTTCTGTGAACAGATCTGTCCTGATGGTGGCACATGCACGGTCTCCAAGTCCTTATGCGAAAAGGGAACCTACTGCCCCGAAGGACAAACGGAAGCAGTTATGTGCGAAGCCGGCACGTTTTGTCCTGCAGGATCCTCTACTCCCACACCTTGCCCGCCTGGCTCCTACTGTCCTGAAGGGTCGTCTGCTCCTAAGAAATGTAATGCTGGCACTGATTTTTGTCCGGCAGGGTCGTCCACCCCTCAGAAATGCGAGGTTGGTCACTACTGTCCTACCCCCTCCATTCAAGTACTCTGCGAGGCGGGCTATTACTGTTCTGGAGGCGACAAAAACCTGTGCAAAGATGGAAGTTTGTGTGAAGAATGCCCGGATGGTATGGTTTGCGGCAAGAGCAGTAAATCACTCTGTCCACAAGGAACGTATTGTCCAGCAGGCACATCTTCCCCACTACCATGCCCAGAGGGAATGGTTTGCATGTCAGGCACATCTTCCCCGTTAATTTGCCCAAAAGGATCCTACTGTTCAAGCGGTATCGCGTATTCGTGCGAAGAAGGTACACATTGCCCTGAAGGTTCGTCTTTTCCGGCTGATTGCTCCCCCGGCCATTACTGCCCTCTCGCCTCCATTGAACTACTCTGCCCGGCGGGTTACTACTGCGTTGGCGGCGTCAAAAAAGCATGCCTTCCTGGAAGTTATTGCCCTGCAGGTTCGTCTCATGAAGAGGGTTGCGGACTCGGCGAGTACTGCTCCGAAGCCGGCACTAAGAAACTCTGTCCGGCAGGATCGTATTGCTTAGGCGGTGAAAAGATCCAATGCGAAGCAGGTTCTTTCAAAATAAATTTAACTGAAATTTAACAAAAGTTGATGGTCAAAAACGTCAAAACGAATTTCCTTTCCTATCAATTTTAAATTTTAATTTTGAAATGTTTCATGTTTTTTGAAAAAAGGTTCCTATTGCCCGGAGGGATCATCTGAGGAAAAGCAGTGCCCCGCGGGTTCTTTTTGTCCCCATCCTTCTGAACAAATCCTATGCGACGACCCTGGCGAGTATTGTCCCAGGGGTTCCACCAAGAATGGGACTTGTGCTCCGGGATACTATTGCGAAGAGACTACCACCGAAACCGAATGCCCGAAGGGTACCTACTGTCCTGCAGGGTCCACTGCCCCTCAGAAATGTGCCAAGGATTCCTACTGTCCAAAAGGATCTGCCTTTGAAAGGAAATGCGAGGAGGGTTACCACTGCTCTGGCGGTGACTGAACAAGTGCCAAAAATAAATCCACAATAATTGAAATCCAGTAATGAATCATAATATAAGTAATAACTTAATAAGAAAAAAATGATACTATACCGATCTGTTGAAAACATATCGAGTATGACGTAAAAGTTAAAAAAAAAAAAATAAACATTGAAAATGCGAAAAATCATCGACGCACAGTCATTACACGATTATATGCGTCGAACACAAATAAAACAATGCTCTGACTTATCCCAGTCAATTTTGCAGTTTTGGATCTAAAAATCACAAAAAGTACATTAAAAGCCATGTATGCTTTCATGCAACGTCTACATGGCAAATCAACGAAATACGAAGGCATCACGTCGTGCGTCAGCTTCAGTACTGCTGTTGGCGCATTGCCACCCAATATCAATCGAAAACATGCAATAATGCCAGACATACGGTGAAAAATAAAAATTACCGATCTGTTAAAGTGAAGCAGTAATCAATGTAAGATAATATCTTACATTGATTACTGCTTCACTTTAGTTAAAGATATCAATGAAAACGTATGCGTCGACCAAAAATAAAATCATCGCCTGACTTCTCGAAGTCAATTTTGCAGTTTTGGGTCTAAAGGCAAAACGTATTGTATATCGAATCCATGTATGCTTCCATGCAACGTCAACATGGCAAATCAATTTTTGCGGAACTCTAATTTTTCACCTATCATTCTCTTTGATTTGTATCATGTTGTCTGTCGGGTAGGTTGATGCTGTCTTGTGCTGGTTGTCAAGTAGTCCGACTAGATGTAGATTCAGTCGCGCAAATTCAATGAATTCCAATGTTTGAGTTGAAATTTTTAAATTCGCAATTCGGTTTGAAATTCTCTAAATGCAACTCCATAATTCTCTAACTGCAATTCTGTAATTCTTTTGTGGTACATGTCTACAAACATTTTCACTACATAGTGTAGTATTTACTACATTCAACCGAAGGTACTGAAGATGAGCAGGCGCTCGAAATTTGTTTACCTAAACTACGAAAAATTAAAAATCTGAAATAGTAAAAAGCACCGAGAAATTTACGCAGTCTTAGCATGTAACAACCAACTCAAAAAAATTTAAAGCCACAAAAAGTTCCGCAAGGTTAAAACCTTTTTGGAGGTTTTGGTTTTGGACGTTCTTGCTTCTAGATTATTTTCCCATTCAAACAATTTTCTTAGATAATTGGTACGAACAGTAAAACCAACCCAAATCACCAATATTTTTTCAAGAAAGTTTGAATCGAGTACGTTAAATTCTTGCGTTTGAGTCCGTTCGGGTTAATTTCGTAATTTTCCATTTTTCATACTAAATATTTCTGCCATCCTCACGAAACCAAAAAATACTCAAACCGTTTTGAATCACCGTAATTTTTCTGTAATTAACCTTATTAAAAACAATTTTTCAAACGAACCAAACGAAAATCGAAAACACAAATTGACCTCCGATTTCTCGATGGTGTCTATATTTGGCGTTATTCAAAATTTACATTGGTATTACAACAACCGATTTCAAAAAAAATGGAACGCTGATAAAACAATTCACTGCATGGGAAGGTCTCAGAAATTACTAAATTTGTAATCGTTTTAGTCACTTACAAACGTCGACTAGCCTTCCTGCCATTACCTACCCATTTTCCTGAAACGTGATGATTTCACGCCAGAAAACCGTGATTTTCGTCGTCGTTGGTGTCCTTGGTATTTTCTACTCACGAACGGAACAAATATTTCAACACCAAAACTTTTTTCTTCACATTTGTATCATAATATTCAGCTCTGAATTGATACTCCATTGTAATTTGTTGTTGTTTTACATAGGTATCAAAATGGATTCCCACAACCTTCGTGGCGGAACTGGCGCTCTGAAAGTCAACGAGTGCCTCGAGTCTGGAACGCACTGTCCTACCATCTGCGTTGATGGCGCCTCGTGCATCATGCCGGCGTTGTCATGTCCGCCGGAAAGCTTCTGCCCTGCTGGAAACACGCAAGCATTCGAATGCCCTTTCGAAAGTAATCTTTTCAAACCATTACATTTACCGAATACTATGTAAAAATCAAAATTTCAAGATGTATTGATTTATAAATATGTGTTTCTGTTGTAATGTACTAGAAGATATCTGCAATGATGACGACCTCATGAAGACTGTGATGTTAGAAAACGGGTACTACATTTTGAAGACCGACGATGGGCAATTCCAAGTCGCCGAAAGTACTGTTTTTTCACATATAAATTTTAAAATTTGTAAATGTTTGTGTTTGGTTTTTGTAAAAAAAATTAAATCTATTGTGTACGTTTGTGCCAGTTTGTGCAGCCCAGAAAAATGTTTTTTGAAGTTTGATGCGCGTTTGCATCGCCAATACGTTTTTTGATTATGTTAGGTATCAGTTTTTCCAATAAAAAAATGTATAAATAAGTTTTTAAAACTAAATGCGTAACTGAATCGAAAGTGTTTGATTTGTTAAAATTTAACCTGTTGGAGGTGATTTGAAAGTTCTTGATTGCCTCAATACCGATGGTCTTACGTGCATGAACGTGTTGAATACACAAGAAGAAACACCCTGTCCTAAAGGAACGTTTTGTAAACAAGTCGCTGGTATCTCTGCATGCCCGGCTGGCTTCTACTGTCCTAGAGATCTTGATACCCAAAATCTATGTGAGGCAGGCCGTTATTGCCCCAGTCCTTCCTCTAAAAAACTCTGCCCGCCAGGCTCGTATTGCGTCATCGGTGAAACGATCCCATGCGATGCAGGTTCTTTTAAAATGAATTTAATAATTAATTCAAATTTAATCAAGGATGATGGTCCAAAACGGCACAACAGACACAAATCGAATCTTTTTCCTGGCGATATTTTTCATTTTTGAAATAAAGAATGTTTTTTTAAAAAGGTACCTACTGCCCTGACGGATCTTCTACTCCGAAGACGTGCCCGCCAGGCTCGTATTCTGCTGGCGGTGCATCCTCACCGTCAATTTGCCCCGAAGGATCATTCTGTTCAAGCGGCTCAAGTGCGCCTACTCCGTGCGAAGAATTAGGTACATATTGCCCTGAAGGTTCGTCTACTCCGGTAGATTGTCCTGCTGGACATTTCTGCCCCGATTCTACTACTCAAATTTCTTGTATTTCCGGTGAGTATTGTCCTCGGGGCTCGTCTACCGTGGGTGACTGCTCCCCCGGCTACTACTGTCCTACCCCCTCCATTCAAGTACTCTGCAAGGCGGGTTATCACTGTCCTGCAGGATCCACTGCCCCTCAAAAATGTAGAGGTGGTTCCTACTGTCCAACCGGATCTGGTGCTGAAATGGAATGCCCGTCCGGGACGGTTTGCGCTTGAATGACCAAACAAACTAATAACCCAATAAGAAAGGCGGTGTTTTCCGTATGTACAAGTAATAATTTACTAAATCCACAATAATTGAAATTCAACAATCAATATAACAGAAAAATAAGAAAAATAAGAAATTTGAATACCATACTGATCTGTTAAAAACATACCAAGTATCGTAAAAGTTAAAAAAACATTACAAAATTCGAAAATTCGTCGACACGCAGTCATCATACGATTATATGCGTCGACCAAAAATAAAACAATGCTCTGACTTGCCAAAGTCAATTTTGCAGTTTTGGATCTAAACATCACAAAAAGTGCATTAAAGCCATGTATGCAGTAATGCAACGTCTACATGGAAAATCAACGAAGTACAAAGGCATCACGTCGTGCGTCAGCTTTAGTACTGCTGTTGGCACATTGCCACCCAATATCAATCGAAAACATGCAATTAATGCCATACATACGGTGAAAAATAGAAATTACCGATCTGTTAAAGTGAAGCAGTAATCAATGTAAGATAATATCTTACATTGATTACTGCTTCACTTTAGTTAAAGATATCAATGAAAACGTATGCGTCGACCAAAAATAAAATCATCGCCGGACTTATCCAATTCAATTTTGCAGTTTTGGGTCTAAAGACAAAACGTATTGTATATCGAATCCATGTATGCTTTCATGCAACGTCAACATGGCAAATCAATTTTTGCGGAACTCTACTTTTTCACCTATCATTCTCAATGATTTGTATCATGTTGTCTGTCAGGTAGGTTGATGTCGTCTGTTGTTGGTTTGTAGAGTAGTTTCATTAGCTGTAGATCAAATCACACAAATTTACTTTTAGTAAATTCCAGTGGTTAGCTTCAAATTCTAGAATTCTTATTGTGCTTCGAAATTCTTTAAATGCAATTCTAAAATGTTGACTGGTTCATTTCTAGAAACATTTTCATTACAATTCGGTACATCACTACATCCAACCAATGTACACAACAAGTATTTGATTGAAGCAACCAATACAAACAACATTCTTTCAAGAAAGTTTGAATTTACAACAATTACAACGAGTAACAACGCTTTTGAGCCTCTTTAGGGAAAATTTTGTGATTTTTGGTCTTCCATACCCAAAATTTTCTACATCTTTACCAACCGTACATTCTACCAAAACCTGTGTGAATCAATATAATTAAATATCAAATACAATTTTTGAAAACCCTCTTAAATCAACGTAAACGTGAAATACAATTTTTCAAACGAAATTACACATAATTTGATAACAATACCGATTTCTTATCTTGTGACAATATTTATACCTGGCGCTACAAAATTTTTCATTGTCATTTCAACAACCGATTTGAAAAATAAAAAAACGTCAACAAATTGAAACACAAACCAAACAGCATATAGCGAAGTTTTCAGCTCTTATCTGCGATCTTACTACCATTTTGATTGAATCGTCTTCGGCCCTTTGGCTAACTACCTACCTCCTTACGAAACCATGATTATTTACGGAAAGAAAATCTTGTTTTTCGGCTTTACTGGTGCCTTGGGTATTTTTTATTCACCAGAAAAACAAACACCCAAGCGAAAAACAACGTTCTTTCCAAGTTTCTTTCACGTGTGTATTATAATGATTGGATTTGAATCTGCTTTTTTCTATTTTTTTTCATGTAGCCATCCAGATGGAGTTGCAGCACCTTCGAGGCGGCCTCGGGGGCGTGTATGAAGATGTCCCTGGGCGCACTGAATGGTATAATTTCTCGTTTTCTTAATGTAATGTTCACCACTTTTGACGATGACATGGCGAAGTAAAACGTTTTTTGTAATTGTTTTTTTAGTAAACCATGCTCGCCCGGGTCTTTCTGCATTGACTGTGTCATCGGTGAGGACGCCTGCCCCCTTGGCCATTTTTGCATGTAATTTTTCACGCCAAAAAGAAAAAAAGCCAAAAGCAAAAAAACATTCGAAACTTATTTAAATGAAAAATTTGTTTTAATTGTCGTTTATAAAATCGTCATTTCCCGTTGTTGTCAGCGGTGGGATGAAAACTGTCTGCGACCCGCAAGGCGATGATTGTTCCCAGGTCGCCTGCGCTGAGGGTCATTATTGCACCGGCTCCACGAAAACCCTCTGCGAACCTGGTTATTTCTGCATGGATGGCAAGCAAGTCGAATGCAGCCCCGGAGATTACTGCCCATCTGGTGCGTCCGTCGAACAACCTTGCCAAGAAGGTTATTTCTGCGCCACTCCTACTACCCAACAGCCTTGCCTTCCAGGTCAATTTTGTCCAACTGGCTCAATATCGCCTCGGACATGTGAGCGAGGGTATTATTGCCCTACTCCTGCTATTCAAGTCCCCTGCCCTCCTGGGTTCTTCTGCACTCCTGGAAACAAACATGAATGCGACGTTGGTGCCTACTGCCCTGAAGGATCTTCTGACCCCCAGGAATGTCCTGCTGGCAATTTTTGCCCAGACACTACTACTAAAATACTCTGCGAGGCTGGGTGGTATTGTTTCGGTGGTATGAGAAATAAATGTGATCCTGGCCAATACTGTCCTGAGGGCTCTTCCAATGCAACATGCCCTGCTGGCCATTTTTGCCCAGACACTACTACTAAAATACTCTGCGATGCTGGTTCGTACTGCGTTGGTGGCGTGAAAACTAAATGTGAAACTGGTGAGTATTGTCCTGCAGGTTCATCGACCGTTAAACCCTGTGACGTTGGTGTGTACTGCCCAGAAGCTGCTATTCAAATTCCTTGCCCAGCTGGTTCGTTTTGCAAGAACGGCGTCAAGATGGATTGCTATCGTGGGGATTATTGCCCGAGAGGTTCATCTATCGCACAACCTTGCCGAGAAGGTCATTTTTGTTCCTCGCCTGCTACTCAAGAAGTCTGCAACGATGGGGAATATTGTCCTTCTGGGTCTTCTGCCCCACAAGAGTGTAGCAAAGGTAATTATTGCCCTACACCTGCTACTCAAAAAGTCTGCGAAGCTGGGCACTATTGCAGTGCTGGTGTGAAAAAACCATGTTACCCTGGTGAGTTGTGCCCGGCAGGTTCAACTTTTGCTACGGCGTGCCCCGCTGGAAGTGAGTGCCCCGAATCATCTACTCAAGTCATCTGCGAAGCTGGTTCGTATTGCTTTGGTGGTGTGAAAACACCATGCGACAGTGGTTATTTTTGTCCGGAAGGTTCATCTTTTCCTACGCAATGCCCTGCTGGCAGTTATTGTCCAGACACTACTATTCGAGTACCTTGCGAAGCAGGTAAGGACTTTTGTCCTGAAGGTTCAATTGTTCCTGTGTCATGTCCTCCTGGCAAGTATTGCCCTCGCGCCACCACTCAAGAAATCTGCGAGGCAGGATTTTATTGTTCGGGCGGTGACAAGATTGCATGTCTACCCGGTCAGTATTGCCCAGGAGGTTCGTCTTTTCCTATGCCGTGCAATGCCGGATCGTACTGCCCGGACTCTACTACTCAACACCCATGTGGTCAAGGCACATTCTGTCCGGAAGGTTCCATCTCACAAACTGAGTGCCCACCCGGCATGGTGTGTGATGTGTCGACGAAGACGTCGTGTCCAGCTGGAATGTATTGTCAAAACGGTGTCGAAAACCTATGCCCGGAAGGTATGCTTTGCCTTGAAGGCCTAAGCGAAGCATTACCATGCCCAAAAGGAAATTATTGCCCAGCAGGCGCATCTTCTCCTGTATCATGCCCGGCTGGATCGTTTTGTCAAGAAGGTGTCAAAATTGCTTGCCCCTCAGGGACTTTCTGTCCTGAAGGTTCAAGCATACCACGTGATTGCCCCCAAGGCTATTTTTGTCAAAATACGGAAGAAGGTGAATGCCCAGAGGGAATGCTTTGCAACCAAGGTCCATCCTCACCGTTAGTTTGTCCGAAAGGATCCTATTGTCAAGAAGGAATCAAGTATCACTGCCAAGAAGGTACGTATTGCCCTGAAGGCACTGCTACTCCAAGAGAGTGTCCTGAGGGACGCTTTTGCAGCGATGGTCTCCAGAACCCGTGTCCAGTTGGATCTTTCTGCATGAACGGTATTCAAATCCAATGTGAAGCAGGAACTTACTGTCCAAGAGGTTCTTCCCGTCAAGTGCCTTGCCGTGCAGGATATTTTTGTGCCACCCCCGCTACTCAAAGCCCATGCATATCTGGTTCTTATTGTGCGGAGGGATCAATCAAGGAAGAGGACTGCAAGGCGGGAAGTTACTGCCCAGATCCGGCTATTCAAGTTCCATGTGATGGTGGTAATTATTGTCCTGCAAGATCTATCACCACAGACGACTGCCCCGCTGGAAGTTACTGCCCCGATTCTGCTACTAAAACACCATGTAAAGCCGGTTCCTACTGCCCACGGCGCTCAACCACCGAAAAAGATTGTGATCCTGGACATTTTTGTCCTGGTACGGTTGATCAAATTCCGTGTGAATCTGGAGAATATTGCCCAGCACGTTCAAGCACCAAACAAAATTGTGGACAAGGAAGATATTGCACCATTCCCTCTACTCAAATCGCATGTGAGACAGGATCCTACTGTCCAGAGGGCTCTTACCGCCAAGTGCCTTGTCGTGAAGGGTATTTCTGCTCCACCCCTGCCAGTCAAATCCTATGCCAACCTGGTTCTTACTGCACGGGTAAAAAACACAATAATCGAAAGAATAATTAATTATTCAATCGAAAAAATTTTATCGAACGTATTTTTCAATTTTTATTTAATTTATTATTTTTTGATGTTTTTAAATTTTTTGATTTTTAGGTGGAATTGAAGAAGAATGCCCCCCAGGTACATATTGCCCGTCCGGGTCAATCTCTCCGCAGACATGTGAACAAGGATATTTCTGCAGCGGCGCTACTAAAACACTTTGCGACGATGGTAAGTTTTGCAAAAATGGCATACAAACAGGATGCGAAGTAGGCACTTTCTGTCCCAAGGGATCCCCTGCGGAATTCAAATGCCCGTTTGGAAGTACAACCCACAAAACAATCAAAATCGTTCAGTATATTGCATAAATTTGTTTGAAGTTCTGTTTTTGTTGATAACTAAGGTGACATTTGCGAAATTTCGGATTTCATGAAGATGGTGGTGTTCGATAGCGACAGTTACATCTTGCAGCAAGAATCTCCTATGCTTACCAAAGAAATCAAGGTCAAGAGAAGTGAATTGAAAGTTGCACATTGTCCTAGTGGATTTACCTGCCCGACTCTCGATTGTCCCCAGGGCGCTACCTGTACAATCCCTGCCACTCCTTGTTCGGCAAGATCTTTTTGTCCTGCTACCGAAGTTGATTCATTCCTCTGTCCATTTCCAAGTACCTAACTTTTTCAAATGTTCACACCACCATGTTACATCAAATTTCTTACAAAGTAATTGGATATCTTGGTTTGTTGAATGTTTTCTATTGTATTTGTAGACAATATGTGCGAAGATAAGGCGTTGATGGACAGCGTGAAATTTGAAAACGGAAACTACATCCTCAAGCATGGAAATGAAGAATACAAAGTTGCGCAAGGTAATTTTCTATCATTTCGTCTTAGTACAAAATTTTTATGATATTTACATTTCAATTTTAATTTTTTTGTTGTATAAAGATGTTTTTGTTGTATGTGTGTTAGCGGATTTGAAGATTAATCAATGTGATACGCCTGGACAATATTGCGAAGACAGCAAGTCGGGATTGGTTCCAAGCACATGTCCCAAAGGGTCGTTTTGCATTAGCGGTGTGAAAACTCAATGTAATGCCGGTTCCCACTGTCCAGAGAATTCCTGGCATGAGCAAGACTGTCCCTTGGGACATTTTTGTTCTCATCCTGCTGAAGCGCCACAAGCCTGCCCAGCTGGGTCATATTGCGTAAACGGCATTCAAGTCTTGTGTGAATCAGGAACTTACTGTCCAAGAGGTTCTTTCCGTCAACTGCCTTGCAGTGTAGGACATTTTTGTTCCACCCCAGCTACTCAAACCCTATGCAGTATGGGTTCTTATTGCGCGGAAGGATCAACCATTGAGCTAGACTGTCCTATGGGCACCTTTTGCGCCAATTCTACTATTCAATTGCCATGTCCGTCAGGTACGTACTGTCCGAGAAGATCCACTGCCCAACAAATCTGTGAGACGGGATTTTATTGTCCCATTTCTGCTACTCAAATACCATGTAGAGTTGGTTCCTATTGTCCTTTGGGTTCAACTACCGAAAAAGATTGTCAGGCTGGATCTTATTGTCCAGGTGCGGCTTCTCAAATCCCATGTGGAGCTGGATCTTATTGCCCATAGCGCTCAACCACCCAACAGGATTGTCAGGCTGGATCTTATTGTCCAGGTGCGGCTTTTCAAATCCAATGTGGATCTGGAAGGTATTGCCCATCACGGTCAACAACTGAAAAAGCCTGTGACCCTGGTAATTTTTGTCCTGATGCCAGTACGCAAATTCCATGCGATCCTGGATGGTATTGTCCAGAGAACTCCACTACACAGAACCAATGCGAGGCTGGATATTATTGCCCTGGTGATGGTGTCAAATATACATGTCCCAAAGGCAAATACTGCCCCACTGGGTCAAGTACGCCTGGGGATTGCGAAGAAGGCCATTTCTGTCCCGATACTAGTACGCAAATTGCATGCGAACCTGGTGATTATTGCCCGAAGAATGCCACCGCTCCTCAAGACTGCGATCCTGGATATTATTGCCCTGGTGATGGTGTTCAACATTCATGTCCCACAGGCAAATACTGTCCAAGTGGTTCAATCGCTCCTTTGGATTGCGAAGAAGGCTATTTCTGCAACGGTTCTGGCAAAAGAATCATCGGCCCCAAGGTCGATGAACTTGAGTGCCCGGCAGGATTTTTCTGTCAGAGCGCAACTGGTTGTGCGGCAGGCTACGTCTGTCCCGATAATTGCGTCCCAGGCGTATATTGCCCTCAACAATATCGTTGCAAGCCTGGGGATTTCTGCCCAGAAAACGAAACGCACGCATTTGAATGTCCTTTCGGCGGTACTCATTGCTACCCAACTTCACAATTTCAGCAAACAGTCAGCAAATTATTATAATTAATTATTACAGTTTATATGTTGTACTTTTTTTTTGTAAATACAAGAAAACATCTGTAAGAATGTCGAACTCATGAAGACTGTAACATTCGAAAATGGACACTACATTTTGAAAACCGACGAGGGTGAATTCCAAGTTGCTAAAGGTACCCTTATTCTTCGTAAAACTGCTTTTTTGTAGTCATTTGATACAACGAATTGAAAGTGTGTATTAATTTGTATTTCTTAGACGAACTGATAATGATCTCGCAAAAACAAGAAAATGACTCTGAGAGGCCGTGTCCGGCGGGCTCTTATTGCATTGGTCAAGTGGATTGTCCACAAGGATACTACTGTCCTCCACGTAGCTTGCAAACAAACATACATCCAAAAAACGTTTAAATTTCTTCTTCTAATATTATTTCTATTTTTATTGTTCAATGTCTTTTTGTCTAGGTTATAAAGAGGGCCGATTTTCTACTGAGCAAATTCCCTGCCCACAAGGTTCTTTCTGCCCAAAACATCAAATCGAAGCATTCCGGTGCCCTTTTGAGAGTACACAAAACCACGCAAACAGAACCACAACAATGAACAAAATGTTTAAGTATGCAAATCTTAGAAACATTATAATTTGTATGTTGATGTAAATGAATTGTTGAAATTTTTGTTTTGTGACTGTGAGATGACCTCTGCGACGATAAGGAACTGATGAAGACCGTAAAATTCGATGGTAAACACTACATTCTCAACCATGACGACCAAGAGTACAAAGTCTTGGCAAGCGATCTGAAGGCCATGCAAATCACACCAGAACTCCCCTGTCCCGAAGGCTCGTTCTGCGGTGAAGCCGCAGAAATTCAATAATCAACGAACCACGAAAACAACACGTCGAGCATCATCTTGAACACTCTTGTTAAAGTTTTGCACATAATTTTAATCAAAAAGATACGATAATACGTCATTTACCATACAGAATTTAAAGTAAAAATAATGTCGATCTGTTAAATCAAATTCGTAACTAATCTGTTACCAATATAAAATCAAAAATTTCTTAAAAATTAAAAAAATATAAAAAAGTCAGGAAAATTCAAAATTCAACAATATACGTCGACCAAAATGAAAACTACCACCTGACTTATCAAAGTCAATTTTGCAATTTTGGATCAAAAATTCAATAACAAATTAACATGTACTTAAAAAAAATTCAAAATGTACATGATATCCATGTATGCAGCAATGCAACGTCTATATGGAAAAATAATTTTTGTAGAATTCTAATTTTTCAAAT
>JACLAD010008408.1_pt1 | contig 18144 bp, 18 predicted proteins | sample 8027901 | NCBI WGS metagenome assembly JACLAD01 (sample SAMN15725071, study PRJNA655200) | protist metagenome | isolation source: fluorescence activated cell sorting (FACS) single amplified genomes of... | place: Spain: Blaines Bay Microbial Observatory, Mediterranean Sea | collected 2016-07-05 | reverse complement strand
GCTACGGACGGGCTCGACCCGATCGCCCGCGCCGCCTTCTGGGGCACGCGCTATGACCGCGATCCGGCCGACGCGCATACGGCGGCGCAGTTCTCGAAGGCCCTGCGCGCCGTCGACAACAATGCCGAAGCGCTGCGCGTCGCCAAGCAGGCGAGCGCGCGCCACCCGGAAGACCCGCAGCTCAAGCTCGAGCTCGGCAAGGCGCTGATCGCCAACGAACGCGCCCACGAGGCCGTGCGCCCCATCGAACAGGCGATCACCGGCGGTCTCTACGAAGACTGGTCGGCCTATTCGGCCTATGGCGTCGCGCTCGACAAGACGGGCCGCCACGAGGAAGCCCGGCGCCAGTATGACCGCGCCCTCGCCATCGCGCCCGGCAAGGCGCAGGTGCTGAACAATAAGGGCCTGTCCTATGCCCTGCAGGGGCGGGCCGCCCTGGCCGAGCGCACGCTGCGCACCGCCGCCGCCGCGCCCGGCGGCACGGCCCGCATGCGCCAGAACCTCGCCCTCGTTCTCGGCCTGTCGGGCCAGACGAGCGAAGCCGAGCGGCTCGCCCGTTCCGACCTGCCGCCTCGCGTGGCCGAGAACAATGTCGCCTATTTCCGCAATCTCGTCGCCCAGCCCGCCTATTGGGGCGGATTGAGCACGGCGAATGCTGAACTGCCGGTCTTCGAGGACGAAGGCCCGGTGGAGCCGACCTTCGAGCCCGCCACCCTGCCCGCTCCGACACCGAAGCCGGAGCCGGAGAACGCGGTTCCGGCCTTCGAGCCCGAAGAGCGGGAAGCGGAGCCGGGCGTCAGCGCGAGCCGCGAGGACGGAGCGCAGGTCGTCGCCGACGCCGCGCCCATGGCCCTGACGCAGGACGGGCTCTGAAGCCCGCCTTCAGAACCAGGCCCTGACGCCGAGCCCGGAGACCCTGTCCCCGGATTCGGCGCCGAGGGCCTCGATCCGCTCGCCCGTCTGGCCAGCGCCGCGATCCCCCCTCTTCCTTATCCTCCAGCCTTGCTATCCCGAGCCGCATCATGGGCTCGCGCTTCATGCGCGGGTCCATATACCGGCCCTCGATGGGAGCGGCCGGCCGCATTCCTTCTGAGAGCTGGCTTCCTGAGACAGGTTTGAACCTGATGGTCTGTCAGCGACCGGGTGCATCTCCGCCTGTCCTGTGAGGGTGCGGTGGTCCGGGCCGTGCCGCCCTTGCCGCCTTCTCGTCGCGCGCGGACCGAAGGCGGCGGGGAGCAGAAGAGGCGGAGGCCGGGAAGCTCAGGACGCAGCGGCCCTCGGCTGTCGCCTGCTGCCCGCCGACACCCATCGCCTCCTGCCGAACGAGCTCGAGTGCGAAGGGACGGCGCGCGGCCCTCAGTCGAACCAGCCCATCGCGCTGCCGGCGGCCGGCGTCAGGATGATGACGAACAGGACGGGCAGGAAGAAGAGGATCATGGGCACGGTGAGCTGCGGGGGCAGCGCGGCGGCCTTCTTCTCGGCGGTCTGCATGCGGATCTCGCGGTTCTCGGCCGCCATGACGCGCAAGGACGAGCCCAGCGGCGTGCCATAGGTCTCGCACTGGATCAGCGCGGTCACGACGGCCTTGATGCCCTCGAGCCCGGTCCGCTCGCCGAGATTGTGATAGGCGACCTTCCGGTCCTGCAGGTAGGACAGTTCCGCCGTCGTCAGGCCGTATTCCTCGGCCAAGGCCGGACAGGTCGCGGCGACCTCCTGCGTCACCTTCTGAAGCGCCGCCTCGATCGACATGCCGCTCTCGACGCAGATGAGAAGCAGGTCGAGGCTGTCCGGGAAGGCGAGTTGCAGGGCCTGCTGCCGCTTCTTGATGAGATTGGTGACGTAGAGATTGGGCAGGTAGAAGCCTGCCACGCCGGCGCCGCAGGTCAGCATCAGCCGCACTAGATTGCCGAACTCGCCGATCTGCAGGACGTAGAGATAGAAGGCGGCGACGCAGAGCGCGATCACGGGGGTCAGGACGCGCGCCGCCATGAAGGTGAAGACAGGCCGCTCGCCGCGCAGGCCGGCAAGGGTCAGCCTCTTGGCGGCGGACTGCGCATCGAAGATCTCGAGAAGCTTGAACTGCTGGACGAGGCTCTTCGCGGCGCCCCCGGCCGCGGCATTGCGCAGGCTCGGCGTCTTCTTCCCGGCGATCTCGGCGCGGGATTGCTGGCGCAGCCGCTCCTTGTAGTCCGCGACCTTCTTAGCCCGCGCCTTCATGGGATCGGTCTGGAGCACCGGCTGAAGCAGGGTGAAGGCCGTCGCGGCCGAAGCGACCGCAGCCAGCAGCGCGACCTGGTTCTGCCGGTCCGTGACGATGTCGACGAAAGACATGGGCCGCTCCTCAGACCTTGATGTTGATCATGTTCTTCATGACGAAGACGCCGATCGCCATCCACAGCCCCGCCCCGAGCAGCATGAGATTGCCGATCTTCGTCTGGAAGAGCGGCTGAAGATATTCAGGGCTCGACAAGTGCACCATGAGCGAGACGACGAAAGGCATCGAGCCGAGGATGACGGCGGAGGCCTTCGCCTCCATGGACAGAGCCGCGATCTTGCCGAGCATCATCTTCCGTGCCCGGAGCACGCTTCCCAGATTGCCCAGCGCCTCGGCCAGGTTCCCGCCCGTCTGCTGCTGGATGAGGAGCACGATCGAGAAGAAGTTCACCTCGTTGATCGGCATCCTCTTATACATGCGGTCCAGCGACTGCTCGAGCGAGAGGCCGAGGCGGACCCCTTCGGTGAGGAGGTGGAACTCCGTCCTCACCGGCTCCTGCGCGTCGCGGGCGATGATCTTGAGGCATTCATTGACCGGCAGGCCCGATTTGACGCCGCGCACGATGACATCGATGGCGTTGGAGAATTCCTCGACGAACTTCTTCTGCCGCTTCTTGCGCTTGGCGCCGATGAACCAGCGCGGCACGCCCAGGCCGCCGACCAGCGTCATCGCGCCGATAACCCAGGGCTTCTGCCCGGTGAGAAGGCCGATCGCGCAGAAGACCAGGGCGACGATGGCGGACAGGATGTAGAATTCGCGGACGGACAGCTCGAAGCCTGCCTGGGCGATGGTCTCTTCGAGGCCGACTTTCTTCTTCTTCTCGGCGGCCGCGGCCGCGTCCTCGATCTTCTTGAGGCTGTCCGCAACCTGCTTGCGCCGCTCCTTGGCATTGTCCGGCGCCTGCGCGCTGACAGAGCGCGAGCTGTTGCCTCCGCCGGCCAGCGTAGCGGCCCGTCTGCTCGCCTTGTCATTGCCCGAGGGCGCCAGCAGCAGCACTGCCAGCGCGCCGAAGGCGACGAGGCCGCCGAGCAAGGCAAGAAGCATCTGCTGGTCCATCCGGCCTACTCCGCCGCCGCGTCGAGCGCTTCGGCGAGGTCGCCGTGCCGGCCGTAGTAGCGGGCCCTGTCCCAGAAGCCCGGGCGGGCGATGCCGGTGGATTTATGCCGCCCGAGGATTTTCCCGTCCTCGTCCTCGCCGTTCATGTCGTAGACGAAGAGGTCCTGGGTGATGATCGTATCGCCCTCGGTGCCGAGCACTTCGGTGATGTGTGTGATGCGCCGGGAGCCGTCGCGCAGGCGGGCAGCCTGGATCACCACGTCGACGGAGCCGACGATCATCTCGCGGATGGTTCTGGAGGGCAGGCCGAGGCCGCCCATCGTGATCATGGATTCAAGACGCGACAGCGCCTCGCGCGGAGAGTTGGCGTGCAGCGTGCCCATCGAGCCGTCATGGCCCGTGTTCATCGCCTGCAAGAGGTCGAAGGCCTCCGGCCCCCGCACCTCGCCCACAATGATCCGTTCGGGACGCATCCGCAGACAGTTCTTGACGAGGTCGCGCATGGTGATCTCGCCCTGCCCTTCGAGGTTGGGAGGGCGGGTCTCCAGCCGGACCACGTGCGGCTGCTGGAGCTGGAGTTCGGCGGCGTCCTCGCAGGTGATGACGCGCTCGTCCTCCTCGATGAAGGAGGTCATGCAGTTCAGGAGCGTCGTCTTGCCCGAACCCGTGCCGCCGGAGATCAGCGTGTTGATCCGGCAGGAGCCGACAATGCCGAGGACCTTCGCGCCTTCGGGGCTGATCGACCCGAACTCGACGAGGTTCTGGATCGTCAGCTTGTCCTTCTTGAATTTCCGGATCGTCAGGGCGGCGCCGTCGATCGACAGCGGCGGCGCAATGACGTTGACGCGGGATCCGTCGGGAAGGCGCGCGTCGCAGATCGGGCTGGCTTCGTCGACCCGGCGGCCGACCTGGCTGACGATCCGTTGGCAGATATTCATCAGCTGCGCGTTGTCGCGGAAGCGCACATTGGTCAGCTGGATCTTGCCGTCGACCTCGATGAAGGTCCGGTTCGCGCCGTTGACCATGATGTCGGCGATGTCGTCGCGGGCCAGCAGCGGCTCCAGCGGGCCGTAGCCGAGCACGTCGTTGCAGATGTCCTGGAGCAGGGCTTCCTGCTCCGAGATCGACATCTGGAGGCCTTTGATCGAGATGATCTCGTTGACGATGTCGCGGATCTCCTCGGCCGCCGACTCCATGTCGAGCTGGGCGAGCTGGCTGAGGTCGATCGTGTCGATCAGCGCATTGAAGATCGTCGTCTTCGTCTGGAAATAGGCGTCCGAATGGTTCGGTTCGACCGCGACCGGCTTGGGCGGCGCCTTGGGCTTGGGCGGCGACACCTTGGGCGGCGCAGCCTTGGGCGGCGCCTCTGCCTTGGGCGCGGGACGCGGCGCCGCGGGCTTGGGCGGGACTGAGCCCTCTGCGCGTTTTCCGAACATGGGACCGCCTTAGCCGAGTTTGGCGAAGATAGACTTAAGGCTCAGGCCCGGTTTCGCCGCTGCCAAGTCCTGGCCGAGAAGGTGCCGGGCAATGAGCGACAGACCGGAGGCCAGCTTCGACTTCGGGGCCACCTCGAACACCGTCTGTGCATTGGTCGATGCCGTGCCGAAGGTGACGGGGTCGAAGGGCAGCGTGACGAGCGGAGCGACGCCCAGCGCGTCCTCGAACTGCTCCGGCGCGATCTCGGGCCGCCCCTTCACGCCGGTCTGGTTCAGGACCAGGATCGGCGGAGAGTCGTTGCCGCGCTCGGCGGCGACGGTCTCGAAGATGTTCTTGGCATTGCGGAAGGCCGCGAGGTCCGGGGTCGCCGTGATCACGATCTCTTCGGCCGACTGGATCTGCTGGCGCGACCAGGCCGTCCAGATATGCGGCATGTCGATCGCGACCGACGGCGCGGAGCTGCGCACCATGTCGACCACCGACTCGAAACTCTCCGCAGGCAGATCGTAATCACGGTCGAGGAGGTTCGGCGCGGCGAAGAGGCTGAGCCGATCGGTGCATTTCTGCAGCAGCCGGTCGAGCAGCACGTCGTCGAGGCGCTCGGGCGCGCTCAGCGCTTCGGAGAGGCCCTGGCTCGGGTCCTGCTCGAAATCCAGGCTGCCGGTGCCGAAGGCCAGGTCCATGTCCATCATCACGGTGTCGGACAGGCACTGCTCGGCCATCGCCCAGGCCACGTTGTGGCAGATGGTGGACGACCCGGTGCCGCCGCGCGCGCCCATGAAGACGTAGCTCTTGCCCACGGGCGGGGCGGAGGGGTCCGCATAGAGCGACGAGACGGCGGAAATGATCTGCAGCGGCGAGCGCGGCGCGACGAGATAGTCGCTGATGCCACGGTCCATCAGGGCGCGGTAGAGCTGGATGTCGTTGATGGCGCCGATCACCACCACGCGGGTGGACGGATCGCAGACCTCCGCCAGCGCTTCGAGGCCCTGAAGCAGCTCCTGCGAGGATTCGCCGGCCTCGAGGAGGATGAGGTTCGGCGTCGGCTCGTAGGCAAAGATCTGCGCGGCCCGGAAGGCGTCGCCGTTCTGGATCGTCACATGGGCCTTCGCCAGGCGGCGGTCCGCCGCCGCCCGCTCGACAAGGGCGCAGAGCGCCGCATCGCGGCAGAAGGCGTGGATGTTGATCCGGGGCACGGGCGAGAGCGAAAGGGTCGCGAGCGTCGCCGCATCGAGATCCTCTCCCTCCCCGGCCTCAAGCGGAGGCTCGGCCGGAGACGGTGCATCCGGCACCGCGGCTTCGGCCTCCTGCTGCTCCTCGGCGACGAGAGGCGGGGGCGCGGGCACCGCTTCGGGCGCGGCATGGGCTGCCGGACCCGACGCTGCCTCAAGGGCCGGCGCTTCCGCCGGTTCCGCTTCCAGCAGATCCTCGTCTTCTTCGAGGAGGCGCTGAAGCTCGGCTTCGTCCAGATCGTCGAGATCGAAGTCCAGATCGAGGTCCAGATCCTGGTCCTGAGCGGGTTCAGGCGCTGTCGCTATGCTCATGATTCTCTCCTTCGCCGCCCCCGGCAATGTCGGGTTCAGCTTGCCCTATTCGTCCTGGGCCTTGGTCTCGGCCTCGTAGATCACGACAGGCGTCCGATAGGCGCGCCGGCCCTCGATGGCGGAGCTGAGCGCGTCATCGCCCATGCCGTCAGGCGCGTGCCCCTGATGGAGATCGCGCGGATCGGCGATCATCGCGGCCAGGTTGGCCTGGGTCGCGCAGCCGAAATTGGTGGAGGAGCGGCCGGCGAGCCGGGCGGGCAGATTGCCGCCATAGGCGCCGCATTCCGGGCCGCTCGCGACATAGCGCGAGAAGGACAGGATCACTTCATTCCCGCGCCCCTGGCGCACCGTGGCGCCGCGCATCTCCTCGAACGACACGCCGAAGGCGTCGAGCGCGGCGCGGACATCGGCCGCGGTCTGCTGGCCGTCCCTGTCCCCTGCTCCGCCGGACGGCGCGGTGACCGTCATCGGGCCGTATCCCTTGGCGCGGTAGGCATCGACGAACCTGTCGATCTGGGCCAGCGCGTTCCGCGACAGGCCGTTGGCCTGCGGGTCGACGGGGACGACGAGGGTCATCACCTGCTGATCGACCGTGATCGGGTGACGCTGCTCGACCGAATAGGCCTCTTGCGGCGTGTTCATCAGGCTGGCGCAGGCCGACAGGGTCGTTCCGGCCAGCGCGAGGAGAAGCAGTCTGCGCATGTCTATCGTCCCTATCCGGATCTAATCGAGGATGAAGCCGAGCGGCCCTTGAAGGCTCGCCTCGCCGACGCCGCTGTCATGCATCCCGAAGGAGCTTTCGAGCTGGCCCAGAAGGACCGATTGCAGGAGGGTCGGCGGCGCGAAGCCCTGGCCCGGGTCGGTCAGCTCGGCGAGCGTGGTCGGCTCGACGAGATAAGGCGTCGCGATGATGACGAGCTCGGTCTCGTCGTTCTGGAATTTCTGGCTGCGGAAGAGCTGGCCCAGGACGGGCGTCTCTTTCAGGCCGGGCACCCCGTCCACCGTCTCCTGGATGTTCTCCTGCAGGAGGCCGGCGATGGCGAAGCTTGCGCCCGAAGGCAGGTCGACGGTCGTCGTGGCCGAGCGGGTGACGAAGCCGGGCACGAAGCTCGTGCCGAGCGCGACGGTCTCACCGGTCGGCGTCTGCGTGAAGCCCCCGCCCACGACCGAGCCGAGGGCGTCGTTCACGTCCGAGACCTTGGTCGCCAGGACGATGTTGATCGAGCCCTTGGAACGCACGGTCGGCTGGAAGTTCAGCTCGACGCCGAAGGGCCGGAATTCGATGGTTGTGGTCCCGAGGCCGCCGGCCACGGGGAACGCCACCTCGCCGCCCGCGAAGAACTGGGCTTCCTCGCCCGACAGGGCGATGAGGCTCGGCTCTGCGAGGGTCTTCACGAGGTTGTTCTGCTCGAAGACGTCGAGAGCATAGTCGAGCGCCTCGAGATCGCCGAGATTGCGCGAAGATCCCCCTGCGCTCAGCCCCCCGGAGGTGGGGCCGGCCGTGTCGACGGCGAAGTCGATGAGGGCGTCGTCCAGCGCCACGACGCCATCGAGGTCGACGCCGAGCTGGCGGGTCAGCTGCCGCTGCATCTCCAGAACGCGGACCTTCAGCATGACCTGTCCGGGCTCGCGCACGCTGATCATGTTCATCACCGAAGCGGATTCCGCGTCGCCGCCGGTGAAGCGCGCGGCGATCTCGACCGCCCGCTGCGCCTCGCCGGGCGTGTCGGCCGTGCCGTGCAGCACGATGTTCTCGCCCAGCGTCTCGACGGTGATCCGGCTCGCCGGCAGGAGCTTTTCGATCAGGTCCTCGATCACGTCCGCATCCTGTTCGACACGGATCTCGAGGTTCAGGATCTGCTGGTCGCGGCTGTCGAAGAAGAAGGCGTTGGCCTGGCCTGGGGCCTTGCCCATGACATAGACCCGCCGCGGCGTCCTGATGACCGTATCCACCACGACCGGGTTGGAGACGAGAACATCCGAGGCGCCGCGCGGCAGCTCGACGATCGCGGCCTTGCCGAGCGGCAGGATCAGCTCTCTCGACGTGGCCGCCTCGCCGCCCGTGTCAACGACCGCTTCCTGCGCCGCGGCGGGCACCATGCTCATCGCGCCGAGCAGGCCCATCGTCGCGACCGCGACGGCGCTGCCCCAGCCAAGCGTAAGACGCGCCGCTGTGCGGGTGCTGATAGTCATGGCGTGCCCTCTTGCCCCGTTGTTCCGTTTCGTTTCGATCACGCTCAGCCCCGGCCGTAGCGGATCACGACGACCTCATCAGCCGGCATGTCCGCCGCCTGCGTTTCGCCTTCGAAGATGCTGCGCAGCGCGAGGGTCAGCGTCTGCGTCTCCCGCGCCAGGATGAACGGCTCGACCTGGGCCGGCGTGAGCTCGAAGGTCACGCTCCGCCCCGGCAGGGACGCGACCTCCTCGGCCTGAACGAGCGTCTGGTCGATCGCCAGCACGCGGACATCCGACAGCAGGACGCTGGTCTGCGACTGGCCGTCGACCTGCCGCGTGGTCATGATGTCGACCCGGTCGCCCGGCAGGACGAAGCCGGACGACGTCGCATCGTCGGACAGGTTGGCGCTGACCGCGCGCATGCCCGGCGACAGGAGCGCCGCCATCATCCCGCTATCACCCTGCTCGACCAGCTTTTCGCGCATGATCGGCTCGCCCTCGTGCAGGACCGTGAGGGTCCGCATTCCGGGCAGCGCCTCGTAGAAGGCTTCGTCCTCTTCGGTGACGAAACGGGCGGGAACCTTGGCGGCGGGCCATTTGATCCATCCGGTCGCCGAAGGATCGATGCGGGAACCCCGTTCGAAGCGCTGCTCGGCGACGAGCACCCTGACCGTCTCGATCTCCTGCGCCTTCGGCACGATCTGCGCGACGGAAGCGACATCCTTGTTGCCCCCGCCCGCGGCCATGATGAAGGCACCCGCGCCGGCGGCCAGCGCCACACCCAGCAGCAGTAGACGACCTTTGTTCATGTCCGAGACCTGCTTCGTAAAAACTTCTTGTTCTCGAAGCTATGACACGGAACTTTCAAAACAGTATTAAAGGCGTCGCTACTGTTGGAGGGTTAATCCTTGAGGCGAGAATATGGCGCCCGGGCAGTCGGCAATGATCAGGATACGAATATGCTTTGCGGCAGGCTCGCGAGCGCGCCCGTCGCGATCGCCACCGCGTAAGGAACCGCCTTGCGCCGCTCATGGAGGTCGACCAGCCAGGGATAGCGGTTCGCGGCCACGGGCAACGGCACGGTGCGCAGCCTCAGAAGCAGCAGGGACAGCGCCGCCCCGGCAAGGGTGGTGTACAGAATGAATGGCAGAACCGCGTCAGGGCCGAGCCAGAGGCCGGACGCGGCGATCAGCTTGGCATCGCCGGCCCCGAGGAGCTTCGCGGCGAAGAGGCCGAATCCGGCGACGAGCAATGCGGCAGCGATCAGCAGGCAACTTCCCGCGGCCTCCACCGGCAGAACCGCGAGGGCAGCGGCGATCGGCCATGCCACGATCAGTGCGATCGTGTATCTGTTGGGAATCCTGAAGCTCGTCAGGTCCGACAGCGCACTCGCCAGCCAGACCGTAATGGGAACCGCCAGATACACCAGGTCCATCGCCTGCCCCTCGCTAGCCGCCCGCCCTTCTAGGCGGGAAGTCTTAACCGAGCATGCAACAAAAAAAGGAGGGCTGAAGCCCTCCTTTTCGGCTGCATCAGAGCAGCAAAGGCATGTCTGCCTTACGGCGTGGTGACGGTGCCGATCGACTCGTCGGTCAGCGCGGTGTTCACGTTGCCGAAGCCCGTCTTCAGGTTGTCGCCGATGGCGCCGATGGCGCCGATGATCGCAACAGCGATCAGGGCCGCGATGAGGCCGTATTCGATGGCGGTGGCGCCGTCTTCGTCCTGAACGAAGCGTTGAATGAGGTTCGTCATAGTGGTTCTCCTGTCCGACGTTCCGATCTGGTCTTGCACTCCCCAGATGAGCCCACGCTAGAAGACCGCCGTAAACAAAGAGTCTCTGAAAACCGGTTTCTACAGTAAACGGACATTAACCCGTTAACACGCGGGAAACCCTGTTTATCCGTATGCCGCTCTGTTGAGGGCCTCGGCATCGAGGACCTCGAGGCCGGGATAGGCGCGGCGCACCACGCTCTGCGCGATGAGGTCCGCGACCGCGCCCGCGGCCTCGACCTCCGTCACGCCCGCGGCCTCCGCGAGGACGGCGTGGCGCGGCATCTCCGGAATGGCCGCCCCGCCCTGGTCCCGCCTGACGAGGGTGAGCAGATGCCGGTAGACCCGCATGCGCGGATCGGGCGAGGTGGCGCGGCGGCCGGTCCTGGCCATGACCCGCATCAGCGCCCAGGCCATCTCCGGCGCCTCGCGGCACAGCCTGCGCAGTTCCGCGGCATCGAAGGACAGCAGCGTGATCGCGGAGACGGCATGCAGCGCGGTCGCGGCCATCGCGTCGTCTTCCAGGACGAAGGCGGTCAGGCCGATCATGTCGCCGCCGTGCAGGTCCTCGACCGCGACGTCCCCGCATTCGCCGTTCGCGCGGGTCAGGCGGGCGTCGCCGTCCAGAAGGACGTAGAGCACCGACCCGTCATGCTGACCCATGGTGAAGACGGTCTCGCCGGCCAGATGGCGCTGCACGTCGCAGATATCGGCCAGCTCGGAGACGAGCGCCGGCGGCAGATCGCCGGCCGGCTGCCATGCCCGCAACGCTTCGGCGACATTCTCTTCGGCGCAGTGGCGGCCATCCATCTCTTCACCCGCACGGTCAGTCCAAAGAAATACAATGCCCTCCAAAGGTTGCGCCCCAGTAAAGGCGCCGCTTCATGCTTCGTGAAGGTTTGCCTGCTTGGTTGCGGGCAAGAACTCGTTCGCGCCGCCCAATGGGGTTGATGACATGATGAGACGCATTCCCGGCCTCACCGCCGCAGTGATCGGCCTCTTCGCCAGCGCCGCGCAGGCCGGCGAGGTGTGGATCACCATGGATGAGAGCCATGCCTATGCGCTGAAGAAGCCTGTCGGCAGCATCGTCGTCGCCAATCCGGCCATCGCCGACGTGCAGGTCTTGTCGGCGACAGAGCTTCTGATGTTCGGCAACATGCCCGGTTTCACCAATGTCACCTTCTTCGACCGCGAAGGACGGCGGCTCGACGAAGTGCGCGTCCGGGTGGGTGTTTCCACGCGCGGTCAGCTGACCCTGCAAAGCGGCGGGACCCGTTACACCTTTTCCTGCGCGAACCGGTGCGAACAGACGCCGACCTATGGGGACGGCGACCTCAAGGACATGGCGGCGCTCATAGCGCAGGCCGAGACCAAGGCCGCAGCCGCCAGCCGCCCCCGCAGCGCGGGCGTGGAGACCGTTTCCGTTCGCGAAGAGACCGCCTCGGACGAGCCGCAAAGCTGAGCGGCCCGGCCACTCAGGCCGCCGCGCCGGGATCGTCTTCCGACGCTTCCTCGAAGGTGTAGATGCGCGGCCGCTCGGGCGGCTGCAGGCGCGAACGGCACCATTCGTCGATCGACCACGCAAGATCCTGCGTCGCCCGCCTGCCGGAGGGCAGGACGATATGCGCGATCAGACGGTCGAGCGCGTTCGGCCTTTGCGACAGTCTGACGGTACAGGCGGAGACGTCGTCATGAGCGGCGATGATCTCGCCGATCTTCTTGGGAAAGACGTTGATCCCGCCGATCTGGACCGCGCCGTCACGGCGTTTCCCGAGAACAAAGGTCCGGTCCGACTGCCACTCGAAATCGTCCATCGGCACCATGGGCAGCTCGCTGCCATTCGGCCGCTCTCGCACCACGGTGCTGCCGTCACGCCGCCAGTGATCGAAGAGCACGAAGGGATCGGGCGGGGAGTCGCGCCAGGCCATGACGCCGGTCTCCGTCGAACCATAAAGCTCCCGCAGCGCGCCGAGCCCCCGCCCGCGCAAGCGGTTGGCGAGGTCCGCGTTCAGCGCTTCGCCATAGGACAGGCCCACCACATTGTTCGGCACCGAAGGCAGCGTGTCGGCGAGATAGCGCCAGAGGGTCGGCGTCGCGATGACGGCGTCGCCGAAGCGCAGCTCCTCGGCCAGCTCGTCCGGGGTCAGGCGGCGGGCGTCGATGACCTCGACCCGCAACAGGTCGGGCGCGAGAATGCCGCTGACGAGGCCGAGAAGGCTGCTCGGCGCGATCAGGGACAGCGCCCGCCTCCGCCCCTGGATCAGGCTCGCCACCGCGGCCGCGTCCTGCCAGATGTCGTCGGCCGCGTGCCGCGTATCGGCAGCGCCGCCATGCGTGGCCGGGTGGAAGCGGAAGGAGACGAGCTCCCTGCGGACGAGCGCCGTGAGCTGCCGCGCCCAGTCGCCGAAACGGTCCTCGGGACCGACCGTCAGCGACTCCTCCGGCAGGCCGAAGAAGATCGCCGCCCGGGCCGCCGAGGCGCGCGCCTGATCGGGACCGACCTCGGCCCCGCCCGCGCCGATCGGCGTGTCGGCGCCCCAGGAGGACTGGGTCAGCGTCTCGACATAGCGCCCATAGCGCCGCGCCAGCTCGTCGGCCGTGAGGGCCGCGACGATCCGCACGACCTGTTCTTCCGTGATCTGGAAACTCTTCACCGCGCCAGCGCCTCCTCTTCGAGGGCACGGTAGAGGGCGCCGAGCGGATTGTCGCCCGCAGCGGCCTGCGCATCGAGCACTGCCGGCTGCACGCCGGTCAGGCTGTTCGACCGGAAAAGCCGCCTATGGGCGATCTCCGAAGGCTGCAAAGGCCGCTCCTCGATCCGGATGCCGCGGGACGGCGCAGCGCTGAGCAGGACTTGGCGCACGATGCCGGGCAGCACGCCTTCGCCGAGCGGCGGGGTCGCGAAGCCCTCGGGCGTCTCGACCCAGAGATTGCCGATCGAGGTGCAGACGGGCCGGCCCTCGGTGTTGAGGAGCAAGGCATCGTCACAGCCATGCTGCGCCGCTTCCGCCCGCGCCAGCAGGGTGTCTGCATAGCTCAGCGTCTTCATCCGGCTCGCCGGGCTGTGCGCGTTGCGCCGCACGGTGCGGGCGAGATGCAGGCGGACGGGACCTTGCGGCGGCGCGGCCATGCCCCCCGCCGTAATAAGAAGCGCCGGCCTCTGGTCCTGTCGCGGCACGGGCGCCACGCCACGCGGCGCAGGACCCCGCGTCAGCGTGATGCGGACTGCGGCGATGCCGTCCGTCGGCATCTCTTCGAGAATGGCGACGACCCCTTCGCGCGCGGCATCGGGGTCGAAGGGCAGGTCGAGTATCCCGGCCGCTGCGGCCATGCGGTCCAGATGCTCTGAAAGGAAAAGCGGGCGCCCGCCGACCGCCTTGAGGGTCTCGAACAGCCCATCACCCAGCAAGGCGCCTCGGTCATCGGCCCGCAGAACAGGCGCGTCGTCCGGCCTCAGCGCTCCGTCGATCCAGATCATGCCGCCGCTCGCCGGGTCATGGCGGCGAAATTGGTCATGATGGCGTGCCCTCCTTCGGTCAGCAGGCTTTCGGGATGGAATTGCAGGCCGATATGAGGCCGCTCGCGGTGCCGCACGGCCATGGGCAGGCCGTCGCTCTCGGCGATGACCTCCAGCGCCGGCCCCGGCTCGCCCAGCAGCGCATGATAGCGCGCTGCGCGGAAGGGGTTCGGCACGCCCGCGAAGACCGGATCGCCATGGTGGCGGACCGGCGTCGCCCGGCCATGCATCGGCTCGGGAGAGAGGCCCGTCCGCCCGCCATAGGCCTCGCAGATCGCCTGATGGCCGAGGCAGACGCCGAGAAGAGGAATGCCCCCCGCAGCAGAGATCAGCGGCAGGGCGATCCCCGCCCTTTCGGGACGGTAGGGGCCCGGCGAAAGAAGAATGCCGGAGGGGCGCAGGGACAGCGCCTCCTCCACGCTCAGCGCATCGGAGCGGACGACCATCGTCTCCTCGCCTGCTTCCCGAAGATAGCGCGCGAGCGTTTCGACGAAGCTGTCATGGCAGTCGAGGACCAGGATCATCCGGTCATCAAGGCGAAGGGATAGGCCTTGTCCACTGTCTCCTGCCATTCGGCCTGCGGGTCGGAGAGGATGGTGACGCCGCCGCCGCTGCGCGCATCGAGGCGGCAGGCTTCCGCCCCGTGCGTGAGGACGGCGGTGCGGATCGGGACGGAGAAGACGGCGCTGCCGTCGCCGTGGAGCGCGAAGATCGTGCCGCAATAGGGCCCGCGCCCCTCCCCTTCGAGTTCCGCGATGGTCCGCATCGCCGCCAGCTTGGGCGCCCCGGTGATCGAGCCGCACGGAAAGGAGGCCTCCAGCGCATCCACTGCCCCCGCACCCTCCCGTAGCGTCGCCGATATGCGGCTATAAAGGTGGTGGACCCTGGGCAGCGTTCGCAGCGCGCAGACCGCCTCCTCCCGCATCGTGCCGTCGCGGCAGACCCGGCTGAGGTCATTGCGCAGGAGGTCGGCGATCATGACGTTCTCGGCGCGATCCTTCTCGTCGGCGCGAAGCGCGGCGGCGAGCGCTCGGTCTTCATCCTCTGTCCCTCCGCGCGGCCGGGTACCCTTGATCGGCTCTGCGGCGACCCGGTCGCCTTCGACGCGCAGGAACAGCTCGGGCGAGGCGCTGAGGATCGCGCCTTCGGGCAGGGACAGGAAGGCGGCGTAGTCTGCTGCGCCGCCCGCCGTCAGCCGCGCGAAGAGCGTTTCGGCGAGCCTGTCGCGCGCGGGAAAGCGGGCGCTCGAGCGGCGGGAGAGATTGGCCTGGAAGATATCGCCCCGCCGGATCCGGCGAATGACCTCCTCGACCTTGCCCGCATAGGCCGGCGCCGCCTCGCCGGGGAGGACGGCGGCTTCGGGGGCCGCGCTGCCGTTTTCGATCCTTTTCGGCGGCGCGGCGGCTTCGAGCCGCGAGAACAGGCCGAACCAGGCCGCTGGCAGGCCATCGGGCGGCGCGGGAAGATCGAGCCCCGGCTCGATCTCCTTCGCCACTTCGTAAGCGAGGTAGCCTGCCACCACCTGCCCCGGCCCGAGGGCTGCGGCGAGGCGTCGCAGGCGCTCGAAAACGCGGCCTTCAGGAGTGCCGAGCGCGGCATGGGGAACCGTTTCGCTCGCGATAAGGCCGTCCGGGCGGCTCCACAGGCCGGTCCCTGCGAAGCCGGGGCCAAGCAGAAGCTGCTGCTGATACTCTGCGGCCACGCGCGAAGACTTATCCTTAACGAAGAGCAGCGATTGAACGGCGAGGCGCAGTCGCTACATTCTCAGCAGATTCGCTCGGAGGGTCCGAGCAAAGGGAGCATCGCATGTCAGAGACCGAACGTCTTTACAACAAGAACCGCACCGGCACCGGCGCGGTGGCCTTCGACGAAGGCCTGCGCCGCTACATGATCGGCGTGTACAACTACATGGCGCTCGGTGTCGCCGCGACGGCGTTGATCGCCTTCGCCTTCCTGATGAGCCCCGCCGCCATGCAGACCGTGGCGGGCCTGTCCTTCATTCCCTTCATCGCGCTGATCGCGCTCGGCTGGTTCGCGCCGCGCCTGATCATGAACGGCTCCAAGGCGACCGCGCATGGCGCCTACTGGGCCTATGTCGCGCTCTGGGGCGTGCTGATCGGCCCGTTCGTCGCCGGTTATATCGGCATGGGCATGGCGGGCCTCGTGGCGCAGGCCTTCTTCATCTCTGCCTCGATCTTCGCGGCGATGAGCCTTTACGGCTACACCACCAAGAAGGACCTGTCGGGTTGGGGCAAGTTCCTGTTCATGGCGTCGATCGGCTTCCTGGTCGCGATCGTCGTGAACTTCTTCATCGCCTCGACCATGTTCAGCCTTCTCATCTCCTTCGGCGTCGTGCTGCTGATGTCGGCCATCACCGCCTTCGAGACGCAGATGGTCCGCAACCTCTATGTCGAGGGCGCGGGCGAGATGAACGAGCGGTCCTCGATCTTCGGCGCTTTCGCGCTCTATGGATCGTTCATCACGCTGTTCATCCACATCCTGAACATTCTCGGCATCATGCGCGAATAGTCCCGCGCAACGCCGGAAACGAGAAACCCCCGCCGCGGCGGGGGTTTTTTTCTGCGCGCTGTGGCCCGGAGTTCAGACGGCGTGTTCGTCGTCGCCCTGCGTCCGGCTCGGGTCGTGGCCGCCCGATGGATAGCCCGCCCGCTCAAGGCCATCGGCAAGGAATTGCGGCGAGAGCGGCATTTCGAGGAACTCGGCCATGCCCGGCTGGCCATTGTCCCGCGCCATCGTGCGGCCCTCTTCGAGAGTGCTGACCTCTTCCATGCCCAGAAGGGCGAGCGCGCCGACATCGTAGCGCTCATCCGCGTTGAGGCTGGAATACATGCCTTGCAGGTCCGCGACATCCGTCGCGCCCGTGTTCATCTCGAGATCGTCGTGAAGGTCGTCGGTATCGTTCGAGCCGTCATTCTGGCCGCTCGGCGCTTCCTTGGCGTGATAGGCGCGCAGAAAGGCGATGAGCGAGCGGACTGTCGATTCCTTGACGGTCATGGATTGGCGTTCGGCCATGGAAGGCTCCTTCGTCGGTGTCGGTATCCCAACACGCGGCGGCGCCGCCCCGTTTCCTCGTCAGGTGACGAGCTTCAACTTCTGCCGGTCGAAATGCTTGAGCACCGCGGCAAGTTCGTGGCCGCGCTTGAGGACCTGGCCGCCCGCGCCGACCACGGCCCACATGCCCTGCCGCCCCCGCAGGCGCGGCTGCTTCTCGATGCGGTAGAGCGGCGCCTCGGCGGCCCGCCGGAAGACCGAGAAGACCGCGCGATCCGACAGCCCGTCGATGGCATAGTCCCGCCAGTCGCCCGAGGCGACGAAGACGCCGTAGAGCTGGAGGAGGCGGTCGAGCTCCGTCCGGTCGAAATAGACGGGCTCTTTTCGGGGTCGCGGCTGGCTCATCGGGAGCAAGGTAGTCAGCCCGCCCCGGGCTGTCGAGTTCGGGCCGATGACGCGGGGGTGATCGGCTGACCCAAAATCGCCCCAATTCCTCCTCTTGCGTGCCTTCGCGCACAGCCATCTTCAGGATGTGCCCGGCGGCGGGATGACCCAGGTTTCGGATCAACTCGCCCCCCAGCCCCCGGATCCCGGCCTGCCGCCGGCACACCTCGCTCCAGCCACATCGTTTCCGGGTTGATCGCCGCCGCCGAGGCAGGCAGGTCCCCGCGATGCCTTCCGTCGCGCTCATCCTGACGCCGCTCTTCGCCTCGATCGGCCTCGGCGCGCTTTCGGGCTTCCTCCGGATCTTCGGCAGCGCGGAAGCGCGGATCCTGTCGCGCTTCGTCTTCCTGATCGCCATGCCCGTGGCCGTGCTCGACTTCATGCAGGCGACCGAGCCGCCGGGTCCTGCCTATGCCGGCCTCATGGCGGGCTACCTCCTCGCCATGCTCGCCTCGGCGGGCCTCGCGCTCCTCCTGTGCAGGCAGCTGCTGGGTCTGACGACGCGGGAAGCGGGCGCGGCGGTGTTCGCCACCATCTGCGGCAATGCGGTCTTTCTGGGCCTGCCCATCGCGTTCTCCGTGCCGGGCTGGGCGCCGCCCTTCCTCATCCTGATGATTCTCGAGGGCATCTTCGTCTTCGCGATCGGCACGGCGCTGATGACCTGGCCGCTTCCTGGCGAGGCGCCGCCGCGCGGCGGGGTCCTCGGCACGGCGCTCGGCGCGGCATTCCGGGCCGTGCGCAACCCCATCGTGGTCGCCACGCTGGTCGGCCTGGCGCTCGCCGTTCTTCATGCCGAGCTGCCGCAGGCCGCGAGCGGCTTCCTTGACCTCTTCGGCGGCATAGCGGGGCCCGCGGGCCTTTTCGTCCTTGGTCTCTATGTCGCGATCCTGCCGCGCGAGCAGAAGACGCTCAGC
>JACLAD010010686.1_pt1 | contig 18162 bp, 17 predicted proteins | sample 8027901 | NCBI WGS metagenome assembly JACLAD01 (sample SAMN15725071, study PRJNA655200) | protist metagenome | isolation source: fluorescence activated cell sorting (FACS) single amplified genomes of... | place: Spain: Blaines Bay Microbial Observatory, Mediterranean Sea | collected 2016-07-05 | reverse complement strand
CAGCTTTCAAGATATTAGTGAATTTCAGGCGGAGCTCAATCGACTGAGTGAAGCCAAGTTAAACCCGGCCGAATAATATGAGACCTTTGCGCGAATGACCTTTTGCCCCCATACAGCGTTAAAATCGTACTCAATCGGTCATTTATGGTCAATAAACTCCCTCAATCCGTGCGATTTTGCCTGGTCTGATAACAAAATCTCTATTCGTGCAAAGGTCTCAAAATGCAGTTCTCAACCCTTGATCACCAAATGATGAGCCGCGCCCTGCAATTGGCAGACAAAGCGCGCCTCACGGTGGCACCCAATCCGGCGGTCGGTGCAGTTTTGACTCTAGGTGAGACAGTGGTAGCAGAGGGTTTCACGCGGCCTCCAGGTGGCAACCATGCCGAGATTGAAGCACTGCAGCAGGCGGCGGATGCCGGAGGTAAAGCTGGTATTAAAGGCGCCACCCTGTATGTGACCCTTGAACCCTGTTGCCATCAGGGCAAAACTGGACCCTGTACCCAGGCCTTGATAGAGGCAAAAGTTTCACGCGTAGTAGTGGCCTGTTTAGACCCCAATCCTCAGGTTGGTGGTGAGGGTATCCAGCAACTGCAAGCTGCCGGTATTGAAGTGCAGGTCGGCCTTATGGAGGATCAGGCCAGAACCCTCAACCGCGGCTTCTTCAAGCGCCACACTGAGGGCAGGCCTTGGGTGACAGTCAAGATGGCTGCTAGCTTAGATGGTCGCACTGCCATGGCCAGTGGCCAGAGTCAGTGGATAACTTCACCGGCGGCGCGAACCGATGTACAGCGTCTGAGGGCCGTCAGCTGTGCCGTGATTACTGGAATTGGCACCCAGTTAATGGATAATCCGTCGCTGACACTGCGCCTCACAGAGGCAGACTTAGGCACCCAAGACTCATTGCAGCAGCCTCTGCGGGTGGTGGTGGATGGGCAGCTGCAAATGTCTGCCAATGCGCGGATATTTCAACCTCAAAATCAGGGGGGCTGTCTGATAGCGACTTTGGATGAGGCCCCTCAGCGACAGCGGGCTAAGGCGCTTATCGAAGCTGGGGCTGAGGTGGTGTTTTTGCCCGCCGCGGGATCCCATGTCGATCTGCGAACACTGCTGGCCAAATTGGCTGAGCGGGGTTGTAATCAGGTGATGGTCGAGGCTGGTGCCAGTTTGGCAGGTGCTTTTATTGCCGAAGGATTGCTGGATGAATTGGTCTGTTATTGGGCGCCCAAGTTATTTGGTGACCGTGCCAGGCCGATGTTCGCCCTGCCCATCGATACCATTGATGCCCACCTCGCGCTTTCCATTCAGGATATTCGACAGGTAGGCAAGGATATCAGGGTTATCCTACAACCGGACAAAGACTATTAGAGACTTTTGCACGAATGCTCTTTTGCCCCCATACAGGGTTAAATCTGATAGCAAAATCTCTATTCGTGCAAAGGTCTCAATTAGACAGAAAGAAGCATTTTTCTAAGGTGATATTATGTTTACAGGAATTATCGGCGCAATTGGTAAAATTGCAGCGTTAGAGGAGAGGCAGGGCGACAAGCGTCTGGGTATAGACACCGGTAGTCTGGGTCTTGAAGATGTGCAACTGGGCGATAGTATTGCCTGCAACGGTGTCTGCCTGACGGCGGTGGAGTTGACAACCACTGGCTTTATTGCCGATGTCTCGGTGGAGACCTTGGGTCTGACTACTATTGGCGACTGGCAGCTGGGCAGTCGCATCAACTTGGAAAAAGCCATGCAAGCCAGTGACCGCTTTGGTGGCCATATCGTCTCGGGTCATATTGACGGTATAGGCGAAGTAGTTGATTTTTATGAGGATGCCCGATCCTGGCGTTTTCGGCTGCGCGCCCCCCTTGAGTTGTCGCGCTACATTGCTCGCAAGGGGTCGATTGCTGTAGACGGCACCAGCCTGACTGTAAATAGCGTTGAGGGCAGCGAATTTGAACTCAATATTGTGCCCCATACCCTATTGCACACTATTATGGGCGACTATCAAAAGGGCACGCAGGTTAATTTAGAGGTAGATATGATCGCGCGCTATTTGGAGCGGCTTACCGGTGCAGACCAATAATTGGTTGACAGTGCGCAGATTAATTTTATAGGTTGAGAGAAAAGATGTTACTAAACAGTGTTGAAGAACTGATAGAAGATATCCGTCAGGGCAAGATGGTTATCTTAATGGACGACGAGGATCGAGAAAATGAGGGCGATCTGGTTATGGCGGCGCCGATGGTCAGGCCTGAAGATATCAACTTTATGGCCACCAATGCTCGGGGACTGATCTGCCTGCCTTTGAGTGAGCAGCGCTGTCGGCAGCTCAACCTGGGCATGATGGTTGATGATGAGCGCAATAGCTCCAGTCATGGTACCCCATTCACACTGTCCATCGAGGCCTCTGAGGGAGTTACTACCGGGATATCAGCAGCAGATCGGGCGCGCACGGTGCAGGTGGCAGTGGCCGCCAATGCTCGTCCGGAAGATATAGTCCAGCCCGGCCATATATTTCCTTTGAAAGCTCAGCCAGGCGGCGTATTAAGTCGTGCGGGGCACACCGAGGCCGGTTGCGATCTGGCGCGGCTGGCGGGTTTTGAGCCGGCCGCGGTGATTGTGGAGATAATGAATGAAGATGGCACTATGGCGCGACGCGATGATCTGGAGCGCTTTGCCAAAAATCACGACTTAAAAATTGGCACTATTGCCGATCTTATACACTATCGCTTGGTGACAGAGAAAACCACCAATTGCGTAAGTGAGCGCATAGTGAGCACTCACTATGGAGAGTTCACACTAAAAACCTATCTGGACAATGCGCGCAATGAGAAGCACTTTGCGCTGGTTATGGGTGATGTCAGTGAGGGCGAGCCACCGCTAGTCCGAGTGCATATCAATCGATCTGCCAGAGATCTACTGGCGATTGAATCGGAAGGGGGTTTTAAAACCTGGTCTACGCATACCGCCTTAGAGGCAATTGCTAAGGAAGGTCGGGGTGTGCTGGTATTGCTCTACTACCCAGAGACTGCAGAGGATATCGATCAAACTGTCACCCAAATGCTTAGTTTGAACAGCGAGCGAACCCCTCCTGCCAGTGAGGTTGTCTATATGCAAGTGGGCACTGGATCACAAATACTGATGGATTTGGGGGTGCATAAGATGCGCCTGTTAAGCGCCCCTTTTAAATTTAGTGGCATTTCCGGCTTTGATCTGGAAGTTGTTGAATACATTGCCTGTGAAGGCAGTTAAAGGACCTATTTATGAGTGAATTTAGACCAGCAGAGAGCCGCTTTGAGTTTGGCGAGGTGCGCATTGCAGTGATCACTGCACGATGGAATGCCCAGGTCACCAATGGGTTGCGCGATGGTGCACTGAGTGCGCTCAAGCGCCATGCGCTCGATGCCGATGCAGTGGAGGATTTTGCTGTACCCGGTGCCTTTGAATTACCGCTGGCAGCCCAGCGTGCAGCCCGCAGCGGTCGCTTTGACGCGGTTATCGCTTTGGGTTGCGTGATCCGTGGTGATACCCCGCACTTTGACTATGTCTGTGCTGAAACCACCCGAGGTATTGGCGAGGTGAGTCTGAGAGAAAATATTCCGGTAGCCTTTGGGCTATTGACGACAGACAACCTGCAACAGGCGCTGGAACGCGCCGCCGACAACCGAGAAAATAAAGGTGAAGAGGCTGCGCTTACCGTGCTGGAAATGCTCGATGTATTAAAACAGATTCAGGGTGATCTCTAGGTGTCTAAAACTAAGGCTAGACAAAAGGCTAGGCGATTGCTGGTACAGGCGCTCTACTCTTGGGAGTTGAGCGGTACCGACTTAGAGTCCATTGAGGCGATTTTCCATACCGACAACGATATGAGCAAAGTTGATTCGGCGCTATTTCACGATGTGCTGCATGGCGTTGCCAAACATCTTGCCCAGATAGATATCGCCTATCAGCCATACCTAGACCGTGAGCCCAGTCAGTTGGACCCCATATCTCGAGCAGTGTTGAGGGTCTCTACCTACGAGTTGCTGCACAGTATCGAAGTTCCCTACAAAGTAGTGATCAATGAGGGGGTTAATTTGGCCAAGACCTTTGGGCCCACCGATGCCTACAAATTTATCAACGGGGTTTTAGATAGGGTAGCCGAAACTGAGCGAAGTATTGAGGTGTCAGCTGCACAAAGCAGCGGTTGACCATGGCTCAGTCAAGGGGTGAATTTGCTTTTATCCAGCGATATTTTCGCGATTTAACCCAGCAGGATGGCGTAGTCATCGGTATTGGCGATGATGCGGCAGTGCTGGCAATGGACGCAACGTCCCAGTTGGTAATGGCCTCCGATACGCTGGTGGCGTCCACCCACTTTCCGCGACATGCGAGCCCAGCCCAAATCGCCACCAGGGCGCTGTGTGTCAATCTCAGTGATATGGCGGCGATGGGGGCGAAACCCAAATGGTTTACCCTTGCCCTGACCCTGCCGCCGGAACTTGCCTGTGACAGTTGGTTGCAGGACTTTAGTCGCGGGCTGGCGCAGATAGCTGATCAATACAATGTGGCTCTAGTAGGCGGTGACACGACAGCCGGCCCCTTATCTGTGACTATCACCGTTCTGGGTGAAGTGCCCAGTGGCGCCAGCTTGCTGCGCAGCGGTGCCGCTCCAGGAGAGCATATCTTTGTTAGCGGAACTCTGGCTGATGGCGCTGCGGCACTGGATTATGTAATTAACGCTGCCAAAAATGGGGTCAACTCAAATCCTCGCTTGGAGGAACATTTTTACTGTCCTCAGCCACAGATTGAATTGGGTCTGGGATTACGGGATTTTGCCACTGCCTGCATCGATATATCCGATGGGCTGTTGGCTGATCTGGGGCATATCTGTGTGCCCAGTCAGGTAAGCGCACAAATTGACACCAAAGCGCTGCCTATCCACCCTGATTTACGGCAGTTTCTCGACAGTCAGGTCCTGCAGTGGGCATTAACCGGTGGCGATGACTATCAACTTTGTTTTACCGTCCCAGAGCATCGAATCAGCGATTTTACCCAATGGGCACAATCGCAAAAAATGCCGGTTTCAGCCATAGGCAAGCTGGTCGAGCCGGCTAATAAAAAACCTGCTGTTGAAATAGATGGCCAACCAGCGCCAGTTGAATTGGGGGGATATAACCATTTCCGCTAACAATCCTAAATTTTCTGGCCTGTTGAAATCACCAACGCTATTTTTGGCCTTTGGCTTTGGCAGTGGTCTGTCTTCCAGAGCGCCCGGAACCTTTGGTACTCTTATGGCTGTACCACTCTGGCTACTGCTATCCCAGTTATCAGCACCCGTCTATTGGTCAATTATTCTGATCGCTGCCGTCTTGGGTATTTATATTTGTGGCGCTGCCGCGAAACAGCTACAGGTACATGATCACCCCGGTATTGTGTGGGATGAATTTGTGGGGTTTTGGATTGTAATGCCCTTTGTGCCCTCAGGCCCATGGTCGTTGGCACTTGCCTTTTTATTGTTTAGGTTTTTTGATGTGATCAAGCCCTGGCCGATCAGCCTATTGGATAAAAAAATTGGTGGTGGTCTGGGAATAATGCTCGATGATGTAATCGCCGGAATGGCTGCCGCGTTAGTGGCAGTAATGCTTAATCATCTGGGCTATATTTAACAGCGAATCGTATAGTTAATGCACTATCAGGATAATGTAAACACAGGGGTAGGTCATTGAAAAAGCTTTTTCCAGTAGCCATAGTCGCCGCCGCAGTGATAATTGCACTGCTAATGGCGCAGTTTAAACCCCGTGCTCAGCAATCTGAGGCAAAGCATAGGGCGGTCGCGGTTACCACTGAGAGACTGCAGATAACAGAGGTTGAGCTGCAGGTCAGGTCCCAGGGCACCGTGGTGCCGCGAACCCGAACCAATCTAATTTCTGAAGTCTCTGGCGTCGTAGTCGAGGTGGCACCAGCATTTATTGTCGGCGGTACCTTTGCCAAGGGTGATGTTCTTATTAAATTGGATCCCACCGACTATCAAGTAGCCAAACAGCGGGCTGAGGCAATGTTACTCAGTGCTGAAGCCCAGTTACTGTCCGAGCAGGCCCGATCTCAGCAGGCACAAAAGGAATGGGAGATGACTGGACGTCCTCTCGAGGAGGCGCCGGTGCTCGCCCTGCGCACACCCTTTTTGGCAGAGGCCCAGTCTCGACTGTTACAGGCGAAAGCAGAGCTACGCCAGGCTGAGGTAAAACTTCAGCGCACAGTAATCCGTGCCCCTTACCGAGGAATGGTGTCGGCAAAATCTGCGGATGTCGGTCAGTATGTGGCCATTGGCAGTCGATTGGCAGAGTTATTTGCCATAGACTTTGCCGAGATTCGCCTGCCTATGACCCAAAAAGACCTCTCTATGCTTGGCGACTTGGCGCTGTTGGATAGCGCTGACAGCGGCAATATCAGGGTTGAACTGACCGGCTCAGTCAATGGTCAGCAGAGTCGCTGGGAAGCGGATTTGGTGCGCTCAGAGGGCACAATCAATGAGCGCAATAGGGTTCAGTATCTGGTGGCGCGAATAATCGATCCCTATAACTTGGAGGACAATTCACAACCTGCTCCCCTGTTGATGGGAACCTTTGTCGAAGCGCAGATACAGGGTAAAACCATCGACCAGGTGTACCCATTGCCGCGCCATGCACTGCGCTCTGGCAACCGAGTTGCCGTGGTAGATGCCAATCAACGCCTTGCCTTAAAGTCGGTTGAATACCAATTCGAAGATCAATCTTACTATTATATTGACCAGGGGCTGGAGGGCGTGGTGGAAATTGTCACTAGCGGTATGGGGGTTATGGTCGAGGGAATGAAGCTTAAGCCGGTCAATAACTTACAGCTAGAGGGCCTGTGATGGGTACTCCCAACTCGGGTCCAATCGCTTGGTTTGCCAGAAATCCAGTGGCAGCCAATCTGATGATGATTTTTATTATCGTCGCCGGTCTTATGTCGGTATTGTCCATCAGTAAGGAGATGTTTCCGAGAATAAAAATCAACAGTATCCAGGTGACCGCGGTCTATCCGGGGGCAGCACCAGTTGAAGTTGAGCAGGGCGTCATCCTGCCCATTGAGACAGCGCTGCAGGGCATCACTGGCGTCAAGGAAATACGCTCTACCGCCAGCCGTGACCTTGCTAATATTGAGTTGGATGTGGATGAAACTCAGGATATCAATGAGATGTTGGCGAGAGTGGAAAATCGTGTCAATGGCATCGTAAATTTTCCAGAGAGCATGGAAACGCCAAATATCAGCCGCAATGAATATCTTGGCTGGGTGACCGGTGTGTCAGTTTCTGGCCCCTTAGACGATTACGGTAGAAAGCTAATAGGTCAACAAATCAGAGATGAGCTGCAAGAATTGCCAGAAGTTAAAAAGGTCATACTCTGGGGTGTCGATGACTACGAAATAGCCATAGAGGTTCGAGAGGAGCGTCTCCAGGCACTTAACTTGACCCTCGGCGAAGTGGCTCAAGTACTGCGTGAATCCTCTCTGGATTTGCCGGCTGGTATGATCCGCTCCAGCGATGGCAATATTCTGTTACGCACTCAGGGCAAAGCCTACACCGGCCCAGAGTTTGAGAACATCGTGCTACGTAGCAACTCTGATGGTACTGAGTTGCGGATGGCCGATGTGGCGGTGGTTAAAGATGCTTTCAAAGAGTCCAATGCCATGGGGCGGTTTGATCGCAATTCGGCTATTAGTGTGGGTGTATTTGCCCTCGAGGATCAAAATGTTTTAGCAATTGATCGGGCGGTGAAAACTTATATAGATGCCAAGCGCTCCGCTTTGGCGGAAGGTTTGAAAATTGATCAATTTACCCCAGTCTCTCCCCATCTTATGGGCCGTTTAAATATGATGTTATCCAACCTCGCCATGGGTGGCATCTTGGTGGCTATAGTGTTGACATTATTCTTAAATATTCAGGTGGCCTCTTGGGTAATGTTAGGTATCCCAGTGAGTTTTCTGGGAGCATTTTGGCTGATGCCCATCAATCCCTACCCGGTTACAGTCAATGTGATCAGCCTGTTTGCCTTTATTATGGTACTGGGCATCGTAGTTGACGATGCGATTGTGATTGGGGAGAGTATTTACACCGAGGTTCAGCAGGAGGCGGAAAAAACTTCGTCAGAGGGGGATAAGGGTACCTTTATTGCCTCTATCGACACCGTAGTAGCTGGTGCTAAAAAAGTGGCTATTCCCTCTACTATAGGCGTTTTGACTACTATCGCGGCATTTGCCCCGATGTTGTTTATCGGCGGCAGACTAGGTGGTTTCCAGGAGTCCATAGCCATGGTGGTGGTTCTCTGTCTAATCTTTTCGCTGATTGAATCAAAATTAATTCTGCCTTCCCATCTAGTGGGATTTAACTACAACCGAGAAACGACTTCGCGGGTTGGTTTTATTCAACAGTGGCAGCAACAGACAAATGCTGCACTGAAAGACTTTGTTGCCAATCAGTACCAACCTTTTTTGCGGCGCTGCTTATTTCGGCGCTATACAACCCTGGCATGTTTTATGGCACTGCTAATTATTGCCATTGGCACTCTGTACAGTGGAATCGCTAAATTTGAATTCTTCCCCAATGTGCCCAGTGATGACATTCGCGCTGAGATTATCGCCCATGATGGCACCTCGGCCGAGAGTTTGAAAACCCTATTGAAAACGGTCGAAGCGGCTGCTTACTATGTCGATGAAGAATACCGCCAGCGCTACCCAAAAAGTGATGGCTTGATAGAGCATGTTTTGCTCTATACCGATGGAGATGTCAAAGGAACCTTTGTAATCTCGCTGGTGCCCGCCCAGAACAGACAGATTTCCTCCATTGAGTTTGAGCAACTATGGCGGCAACAGGTTGGTGATTTACCCAATGTTCGTAAACAGCGCTACTTTGCCAGTACCAATGCGGGCGGCGGCGCCAAAATTAATATCCAACTGAGCAGTGCTAATACCGATCAGCTGGCACTGGCCAGCACTGAGTTGGAGAATAAACTGGCCCAATATGAGGGTGTATTTGATATTCAAAATTCCCAGGGAACCGGAGCTAGAGAAATCCAAATCGGTTTAAAGCCCTATGCCAGCCAAATTGGTGTCACCCTCGCCGATGTCGCTCGTCAAGTGCGGCAGGCTTTCTATGGTGAAGAGGTACAGCGGATACAGCGAGGTGTCGATACGGTTAAGGTAATGGTTCGCTATCCGCTGGCAGCGCGCAGCTCTCAGCAGAGCCTTGAAAACCTATTGATTCGAACTAAATCGGGGGAGGCGATTCGCATCGCTCAGGTTGCCGAAATCACCATGGGCGAAGGTCCCTCATCGATTTCTAGAACTGACCGCCGGCGCACTGTCAATGTGACTGCAGACACTGATCCTCTCAAGGTGCAGTCCGGCGTGGTGATTGAAGATATCACTAAAAACTTTGTGCCAGCGCTACTTGCCAAATATCCAGGTCTTAAATTCGATTTAGGCGGCTCTAGCAAGGAGGAGCAGACTCTTATAATTCGCTTTGGACTGAGCTTTGCCGTTGCTGTATTTTTAATTTATGGGCTGTTAGCGGTGCCCCTGCGATCCTATGCCCAGCCGCTGGTTATTATGTCAGTGATTCCCTTTGGCTTTGTCGGTGCTCTTATAGGTCATATGGTCTTCGGTGTGACCATGGACATGCTATCGGTGATGGGGTTGGTTGCCCTTGCAGGGGTGGTGGTCAATGACAGCCTGATATTGGTCGAGTTTACCAATCGCAGACGGGCTGAGGGGTTATCTGTAGAGGCTGCGCTGACGGCAGCCGGCGCCCAGCGATTTCGAGCTATACTGTTGACCACATTGACCACCTTTGTCGGTCTGTTACCACTGTTGTTTGAAACCAGTATGCAGGCGCAATTTGTTATTCCCATGGCGCTATCCCTAAGCTTTGGAATCGTTTTTGCCACCACAATAACGCTGATACTAGTGCCCTGTTGCTATGGCATTCTCGATGATACAAAACAGTTCATCACAGGTCTCTGGGTCAGGGCAAAAGCGCTTTGATTCTAAAAATCGCTATAGAGATAACGGTGCTAGAGGTTACAATACGGCGTTGATATTTATTGCTCTGGGAGTAACCCTTGGTACTGCGTTTTATTGAATCATCGACCCTGCCAACCCGCTGGGGCCGCTTCGATATTCATGGGTTTGAGGATCCCTTTAAAGGCAAGGAGCATATTGCCATTACTATGGGCGATTGCGCTCTGGATAGGCCACTATTGATCAGAATCCACTCCGAATGCCTCACAGGCGATGCCCTAGGTAGTCTGCGCTGTGACTGTGGTGAACAGCTACAGCGAGCTATGCGCACAATTGCCGAAAAGGGTCGCGGTGCTATTTTATACCTGCGTCAGGAGGGAAGAGGCATAGGTCTGGTCAATAAGATTCGCGCCTATAATCTTCAAGATCAGGGAGCGGACACGGTTGAGGCTAACGAGCGTCTGGGCTTTGGCGCCGATATGCGTGACTACTCTATCTGCGCCCCTATGCTTCAGCATCTGGGTGCCAGCAGTGTACGCGTGATGACCAATAATCCACGCAAGATAAAAGCGCTTAAAGAATTGGGTATCAATGTAGTCAATCGGGTGCCAATAGAAACAGATAGCAACCCCCACAATGCCACTTATCTGTCAACCAAGGCGGGCAAGTTGGGCCATATGTTTAGGGATAAAAGCTAATGGACAGCGTGCAATCAAAAGGTCTGGCAAAAAGAATTATTCCCTGCTTGGATGTAGATAAGGGTCGGGTAGTCAAAGGCGTGCAATTTGTGGATATTCGCGATGCCGGGGATCCGGTTGAAGTAGCGCGACGCTACAATGAGCAGGGTGCTGATGAAATAACCTTTCTTGATATTACTGCAAGTCATGAAGATCGCGATACCACGCTGCATACCGTAGAGAGAATGGCTGGCGAGGTGTTTATCCCCTTAACAGTAGGTGGTGGTGTCCGTGAGTTAGAGGATATTCGCAATTTGCTCAACGCAGGTGCTGACAAGGTATCGATTAACTCTGCAGCTATCTACAACCCCGAATTTGTCAGAGCGGCAGCCGACAGGTTTGGCTCCCAATGTATTGTAGTTGCTCTGGATGCCAAGCAGACAGATCATTCAGATAACCCTCGCTGGGAGATTTTCACTCATGGAGGGCGCAAGCCAACCGGCATTGATGCAGTCGGCTGGGCAGAGAAGATGACCACCTATGGCGCCGGTGAGATTCTTTTGACCAGCATGGACCGAGATGGCACCAAAAATGGTTTTGATCTAGAGTTAACTGCCCAGATCAGTGATGCGGTGGCGGTGCCAGTCATTGCCTCTGGTGGAGTGGGTAATTTGCAACACCTGGTGGATGGAGTGATTCAAGGCGGTGCCGATGCAGTTTTGGCTGCCAGTATTTTTCATTTTGGCGAGCACAGCATACCGCAGGCCAAACAGTATATGGCAGACAGAGGTGTCAGGGTTCGCCTTTAGTAATAGGGCAATTGCGTTGCAAAAGAACTTGGCAAAAAAAACCGCGCCGGGAGGCGCGGTAGCATAGATAGGTACGATGCTAAGGGGAACAGGGTTTCACATGGGGTTAATGCGCAGCCAAGGCTTCATAAGGAAGCCAAGTCGACTGGTTAACCTGATGGGTGCTTCAAGCGCGGACAGGCAGATACACTCCCCATTTTTAGCGCTCATAGGCTGATGGATATCCCCGGGCTGTCTGACGATAAAATCACCCTCTGAATACAGGGATTGCTCATCGGAAAAGCTGCCCTTGAGTACCACTGTGTACTCAGTGCCATGGTGGTCGTGCTGTGGGGTCTTACCACCGGCATGAATTTTATGCAGTGCTACTTCAAATCGATTTTGCCCACTGATAAGTTTCTTCACATTGAGAGATTTGGTAAGCCGCCGCCACACGGGTGGTTGAGGGGCGTCATTGATCATCTTCTCGACCGCATGAGGAAGTTCGCTAGCAGATTTTTTGCTGGTCTCGGGAGCCGTGGATTCTGGAAACTCATCTATCCTATCAATGACATTGGCTAGTAAACTCTCAGTATTATCGATTTCTGCGGGATCATTTTGCATCATGAGCTGAGAGCCGATCTCGTTAAGTTTTAGCAGCTCCGAACGACAATGTTTACAATAGTGCAGATGTGCAGATACACAGATGGATGCTGCGGTTTCCAAAGTACCGGCGGAAAACTCAATTAGCATCTCCGCGCTAGGACAGTGTTGTTTGTTACTCATTACCAATCTCTTCTCTGTAGTCAGATGTCACTAATACCTGAAGTTTTTGTAAGGCCAATCTCACCCTAGACTTGACAGTACCAAGGGGGAGGTTCAATTCTTGGGATGCCTCGGTATGGGATTTTCCCTCGAGGTAAACCTTTCTTAAAATCTCATCCTGTTCTCTAGGCAATTGACTGAGACAGGATTTAATCTGTTCTTCATTGCGCCGTTGTCGCAGGGCTGACATTGGTGTCTCTTCATCCGGCTCCTGCCACAGATCTTCGTTTTCCAATGGCAGATGCTGGGTATTGGACTTACGACGCAACATATCGATGCGGCAGTTGCGTGCGACAGTGTAGATCCATGTAGTGCCAGAGGCTTTGTTTGGGTCAAAACCCGAGGCCTTTTGCCAGACTTTGATCATAACCTCTTGCACTAATTCCTCGCCGATGCCGGGGAACCAACCTTCGTGACGGCTTGCTTGAGCAAAACCTTTCAACAATGGTGCAAAGTGCCGAAACAACTTGGCGAAGGCTGCACGATCTCTATGCAAACCGACTTCGACTAACAACAGGCTCCACTGGTCGTCGCGTTTGTTAACGCCCGACAATACCGCTACCTTTGAATTAGGTGCTGATTTAGAGTCCACTGTCAGTACTTGTTCGCTTTGCATTTAGTTATAACCACTTAAGACTAACCTAGTATACGGACAGATGCCAGTATGGGATCACTTTGATAGCCAGCAATAAATCTAAGCTAACACCACTGCATCTGAGACAATCTCTTGGCATGCCTTGCAGGACATTCAGCCTGTTAGATACAAGTCGCTCTCAACATAGGAACCAACGCCTGAACGACAGTTGTTAAGGTTGCTCGCTGGTGGAAAAAAAGCTTGAGGACGCTCATAATAATTAGAAATCAAACAAGGAACAGTGTATGAATCTCACTCAACGCATTGTCACTGCTATGCTGCTGGGCCTACTGGTAGGGGCGCTGATCAATTTTCTCTCTAATAGCACATTACTGTCGCCAGCTGCTGGAACCTGGCTCAATCAGTATCTGGTCGATGGATTATTTGACACTGTTGGCCAAATCTTTGTGCGCTCACTGAAATTGCTGGTAGTCCCCTTAGTGTTTGTCTCTTTAGTTTGCGGTGTCTCCTCACTGGGCAACAATTCGCGCATGGGCGCGGTGGCGGGCAAGACGGTTGGGCTGTATATGACCACAACCGCGATTGCCATTGCATTGGCTATGTCAGTAGCTCTGCTGGTCCAGCCGGGTGCAGGAATCGATCTGGCTATGACGGCTGAGTTTGTCGCTAAGCAGGCGCCGGCTTTCAAGGAAACCATCATCAATATTTTCCCCAGTAATCCGGTGCAATCCATGGCCAAGGGTAGCATATTGCAAGTGATTGTATTTGCGCTGCTGTTGGGTTTTGCGCTATCCCAAAGTGGGGATAAAGGGCAGCGTATTAGCAGCTTCTTTAATGATTTCAATGCCGTGATTATGAAGATGGTAATGATTCTGATGAAGTTAGCGCCCTACGGGGTTTTCTGTCTGCTGGCCAAGCTGTTCGCCGCTATGGGTTTAGGGATGATTTTCAGTTTGGCAAAGTATTTCTTCACCGTGGTGTTTGTCTTGCTACTGCACAGTTTGGGCGTCTATTCCTTGATCTTAAAGTCTCTGACCGGTCAAAGCGTGAAAATCTTTTTGCATAAAATGCGCTCCGCGCTGGCCCTGGCTTTTAGCACCGCTTCCAGTGGAGCCACCATGCCAGTTACTCTGCGCACGGTCGAACAGCGCCTGGGGGTCAACAACAGTGTCGCTTCATTTACAGTGCCCCTGGGCGCCACCATTAATATGGATGGCACAGCAATTATGCAGGGAGTGGCCACTGTGTTTATCGCGCAAGCCTACAATATAGGCTTGGGTGTGGAGGGCTATTTGACGGTAATCCTCACTGCCACCCTGGCCTCTATCGGCACTGCCGCAGTACCAGGCGCTGGTTTGGTTATGCTGGTTATGGTACTCAACCAAGTGGGATTGCCGGTGGAGGGTATTGGCTTAATAATTGGCGTCGATCGGCTGTTAGATATGCTGCGCACCGCCACCAATGTTACTGGAGATGCTATGGTGACTACAGTAATTGCCAATAGTGAGGGTATGCTCGATACACAGGTCTATAATGATCTTGAGGCCGGTACCCACGATGAGGTTCAGGCTTGACCCAGCATAGCCAAAATCCTGAATTGCCAACAGCGGCACGCTACGTTGAACATTGCAGAGAGAAAATCGCGCGCTTTCAGACAATTCTTGAAGCTACTGGCTATGATCGAATACTGATTGGTTCCGGGCCAGCCAAACTGCAATTTCAGGATGATATGGCCTATCCATTTAAGCCCAACCCCTATTTTAGAGAGTGGGTGCCGCTAGACAAGCGAGCCGACTGTTTTTTACAAATCAGCGCCGATAAGGCCAAGCCTGTACTGTATCTTCTGACTGTTGAAGATATTTGGCACAGTGCACCACAGGTGCTGCCTGAGGACTTTGATCAGTGCTTGGAAATTATTGAATACCAAAGCCTGGAGCAGCTTAAGAAACAGTTGTCAGGCGATAAATATAAAGTGGCATTGATCAATGAGACCAACGATCTGCAGGTGCCGGCGGATGGTTTTAATCCTCCGGCAGTGTTGAGCCATATCGACTTCCAGCGACGCCGCAAAACCCAGTATGAGCACGCCTGTATCCGCCATGCCAATCTGCTGGCTGTGCCTGCTCACCGCGCCGCTGAGGTGGCCTTTAGAGCGGGTGCTTCGGAGTTGGAGGTAGCAGCTGCTTACCTAGCTGCCTGTAACTGTAGCGAAAACGACATGCCCTACGGCATTATCGCCGGTATCAATGAGCACGCCGCAGTATTGCACCACCATCATCTCAGCAATCAGCGGGTCAGTCCACGCAGTCTACTGATTGATGCTGGCGTAGCATGTTACGGCTATGCGGCGGATATTACCCGCACCTATGCATTTGAACAAAGCAGTGATTTTGCCGCTATGATAGAGCAAATGGACAGGGTCCAACAGCAACTGGTTGCTCTGGGCGGAATTGGCCAGTGCCCGGTTGAGCTGCATGTGCAGTCTCAGTATAAAATCGCACAGTTAATGATTAATTTTAATTTACTAAACTGTTCTGCCGAGCAGGCTGTGGAGCAGGCAGTGATCAATACCTTCTATCCCCATGGGCTGGGTCATCATCTGGGTTGTAATGTGCATGACAAAGGCAGTCAGTTGGCCAGTCCTCAAGGCGACCCTATTCCTAGCTCAAAGACTTACCCAAATTTGAGGGCCAGTGCCCCTATGGAGGCAAATCAAGTCCATACCGTCGAACCGGGGCTGTATTTTATCCCCGCCCTGTTAGACAAAGTGCGAGTCGGCCAAATAGCCGCCGCAATTAACTGGACCGAAGTGGATAGATGGATACCTTACGGAGGGATTCGCATAGAGGACAATATTATTATTCATGAAAATGGCGGCTGTGAAAATGTCACCAGAGCGGCCTTTGCATCACTGCAGTAGGGCCCAGAAAAATCCCCAGTTTGAGTGCGCATAACAGTAGAACAACTGTGTATTTCTCACCTAGAACCCCAAACTCGACCAAATAACCCCAAGCTGCGACCAAAGTTCCATTGCCTCTGTTGCATGACCACCAGAGGCGATCTACCCTTAAATTATAAATAATATTATGAATAATATAGGATTGTAGAGAGGAAGTTAAATGGCAGGTTCAATTCAGACTGATACCACTTCAGTGGTCAGCGGCAGTCAACAGCAGACACAACTATTTGCCTTTCTGGCAATGACTTGTCTATTTTTCTTTTGGGGCTTTATTACCGTTCTCAATGATATTTTGATTCCATTTCTCAAAGAGTCCTTTGATCTAAACTACACCCAAGCCATGCTGGTACAGTTCTGCTTTTTTCTGGCCTACTTTATTATTTCGCCCTTTGCTGGCAAGTTAATTGACGGTATAGGCTATCAGAATGGCATAGTATTTGGATTGATCACTATGGCTGCTGGTTGCGTGCTGTTCTATCCTTCGGCAGAACTGCATATCTATGCGCTTTTTTTACTGGCGTTATTTGTCCTAGCCAGTGGTATTACTATATTGCAGGTGGCTGCTAACCCCTATGTGGCAGCTCTTGGACCTGAAAAGACCGCTGCAAGTCGCCTTAACTTAGCTCAGGCGGCCAATTCCTTTGGTACCACGATAGGACCAATTATTGGAGCCGCGCTAATACTGGGGGTAGCCACTGCCGATGCCTCGGCTGTCCAGGGCCCCTACCTGGTGTTGGCAGTGATACTGTTGGCAGCTGCGTTAATTTTTAAATTTATCCAACTACCGGTGATTGCCAGTGTCGAGAGTGGGCAGGCTGAAACTGATAGTAATGTGTGGGATAGACGACCACTGATACTGGGTGCCCTAGCTATTTTTCTCTATGTTGGGGCCGAAGTCTCCATTGGAAGTTTTTTAGTTAACTACTTCGCTGAGAGCAGCATTGCCGGTCTGAGTCATGAAGCCGCAGGCGAGATGGTTGCCTACTACTGGGGCGCAGCTATGATAGGTAGGCTAGTGGGTGCAGTGGCGATGAATTATGTGGCACCGACCAAATACCTCTGGCTAAATGCAGTGATTGCCATCGCTATGATCTTTACCAGTATCAATAGCACCGGGTCAGTGGCTATGTGGTCGATTTTGGCAGTGGGCTTCTTTAATTCAATTATGTTCCCCACTATCTTCACCCTTGCAGTCAAAGGTCTGGGCCCGCTGACCAGCAAGGGTTCAGGTCTAGTCTGTCAGGCGATTATCGGCGGTGCGCTGATCCCCTTGGTTCAGGGCGTTGCTGCCGACAACCTGGGTATCCAGGTGAGCTTCTTTGTTCCCATGCTCTGCTATATTTACATTGGTTGGTATGCATTAAAGGGAACCCAGCAGAGCTAATTTTCCCACACAAAACCCTCTCAGTTTCTTCTGGAGTGGCGGCCCGCGTTGAAGGTGTCGCTGCTCATTGTGGGAGGGACATTTCGTTGTAAATGATGAAGTGCCCCAAGCCGTTTCTTTATAAGCAAAAAAATCTTAACTTTATGATTTTTTTTGCAAAAAATTTTCTTTTTATAGGCTATAATACTCGTCTGAGCGTAGTAACTCCCGTGGATTCTCTCACCATTATCGCTCTTCTAATGGTGGGGAGTCCTCCTAAATAAAAGACCTGCTTGCAGGGAATCGGGAGGGCAGTCCCACGGCTGTTACTACCACTCCCCGCCACCATCTCTTAAGCGACATCTCACAATTAACTGGCATGTTTATTTCTCGTCTTAATCCTCCTTTGCTTAACCCCTTATAGCTAATCTCGTCACCTTTGGGCCTGCTTAATCGGGCTTATAGTTCTCACACCGCAAACATCTTAGTCAGGGAGTTCTGTAGCTGAAGCAGATCAGTTCGTCATGTAGGTGAATTCATCTTCCGGCTGATCATTCTGGAACAGAGCAGGGTCTATGTTTGTGGATTTGGTGGTTATCCAGGACCACAGTGGATCGGCCTGCACCGCCAATGCCAGCACACTGGATCAGACTGTCGATAATGGCGCCATCAGTACGGATAGTCGCCAGATAGCATTTTTGATCACACAGGCTGAGAACGCCATCGACCAAGCAGTTAGCGATTGTGATATGACACAGGGCGATGCCGGCCGGCTGAGAGATCTGCTGGCGCAAAGTTCCACCAGCCTAGCTGCGAGTGATTTATTCAGCGCAGCTAATGCTTTGTACTCAGCCTGTGAGATGTTCGACTAAATCAAATAAGTCGTAGTCATTGATTTAATTTTAAGATTGAAGGTGGTAGCTACGGGTGGACTTGAACCA
>JACLAD010009886.1_pt1 | contig 18166 bp, 1 predicted proteins | sample 8027901 | NCBI WGS metagenome assembly JACLAD01 (sample SAMN15725071, study PRJNA655200) | protist metagenome | isolation source: fluorescence activated cell sorting (FACS) single amplified genomes of... | place: Spain: Blaines Bay Microbial Observatory, Mediterranean Sea | collected 2016-07-05 | reverse complement strand
AGCTCGGGTGGAAAACGGCGAATGTCAGCGCCGAAGCCGGATTGGACTTTAGCCCGACTTTCGGGACCGTCGAGTTCGTCGAACGCCAGACCGAAATCGAGCTCGACCTCCGCATTGTTGATGACAGCCTGCCAGAGCTCGAGGAGACGTTCAAGGTTGAGCTTTACCCAATCTCGGACAACGCTGTCGTCGGGTCTGTTGACCTGGAAGGCGTTGACGCCGAGCCCATTGCCGTGGGCGGGGCCAACGTTGCAACCGTGGCCGTACTCGCGAGCGATGATACCAACGGGGTCATCGCCATTGCCGGGGACGCCATCTCGCAGTTTGCCGACGAGCCCGAATCGGGCATTGCGTACGCAAAGGTCCCGTTCGTCCGCACTGGCGGGTCTTTCGGGACCGTCGTGGCTCGATGGGCCGTGACCGACGTCCAGGCCTCACGCGACATTTTCCCGACATCGGGCGTGGCAGTCTTTGCCGAGGGGGTCGAGGAGGTTGACGTGTACGTGCGCATCCTTGGAGACAGCATTCCCGAACACGAGGAGGCCTTCAAGGTGGCAATCCTGGCTGTCGATGGCGGTGCGCGCCTCCACCCCGAAAATACCGTCGCGACCGTCGTTGTTCGCGCTAACGACGACATTTTCGGCGTCTTCTCTTTCACCTCCGACGTGCAGCAGGTCAGCGAGCCTTCCTCCAGTTCAGACGAGGACGCTGGCGAGGCCGAGGAGGAAGGGGACGACGCTGACGATCCGATCGCCACCCGAACTGTCGCAATCCCGGTGCAGCGCACTGGCGGCTCATCGGGCACCGTGCGGGTGCCCTACCACACCGTACCGCTCACCGAGAAGGATGTACTGTATGACCTTGAGTTCTACTTTCTCGAGGATTCGACACCATCGGCATTCTATCTCGAGCTCTTCGAGGATCCGATGCCGAACAGGCGAGTTGTCGACCAGGACGCCAACGTGTCTAGCGCAACATCGGCCGGCGCTTGCCTGCAGCTCTGCCTTGCCGCAGCGGCGTGCGACAGCGTCGACTACAACTTTGCGGGGCGGGAGTGCTTTCTCCACGCCGCGGGCGCCGACTCCACCGCCGTTCCGGCGCCGGGGTACGTGCACTACCAGGTGAGCTCACGCCGAGCCGAACTGGTGGCCCGACGCCTCGCCAATGCCAACGAGGATTACGTTGCGGTCTCGAATGGTTACATAGAGTTTGGGCCCGGCGAACAGATCGAAGAGATTGAGATTGAAATATTCATCGACGACATCCCGGAGATAGGCGAGAGCTTTGCCGTCGTGCTCGGAACCCCCGAGCTTGTGTCCGGCGAAGACTACGAGTACATGGTGAGCCCCCGGGCCGGGGACACGACCGTCATCCGGGTCAACATCACAGAGAACGACTTCCCGTATGGCGTGTTCGAGTGGTCCACCGAGTGGTCGCAGGCGTCGGTGGCGGAGACAAGCGAGAACGAAAACGTGGCAAACGCCGTCGATCTGTACATCACCCGCTCGATGGGCTCCGTCGGTACCGTCGACGTTCTGTGGGGCACCGAATGGCCGGCTGGCACAGACATTGGCGGGCCACGGGGCGGTCGAGTGCGCTTCGCCGACGGCGAGACGGTGAAGAACATAACCATCCCAATCATTGACGACGAAATCCCCGAGCTCGCTGAGACGATCGAGTTTGTGCTGAGCCCCGGGGGTCGTCAGACAGTCGTTGGCGACGAAAACAAATTCGGCCTCACCATCGAGGCCAACGATGACGCAAACGGCCACTTTGAGTTCTCGACCTTTTCGAAATCTTTCGTGGTCTCCGAACTCGCGGACGGCGTTGCGGTTGCCCGGTTGCTAGTCCTTCGAAACACGGCGCAGATGGAAGCGGCCACCCTCTCGTGGACAGCAAGCTCGTCCGCGAACTCGGAAGCCGATGTTGATGCCGATCTCGTCGCCTCCAGCGGCACGGTTGACTTCAGTGCCGGACAGCGGAGCGCTCCACTAGACATACTGATCCGTGCGGACAGTGCACCAGAGCTGCAGGAAGAATTTGTGGTTTCGCTCTCGGAAGTGAGCGGCACATCAAATGCCGCGTCCATCTCTGTGGACGGATCGATTGCAGTCGTCACGGTACGTGCCAATGATGACCCGCACGGTGTCTTCAGTTTTGCACCATCGCAGAGGTTGCTGCAAAGCACTGAAGGCTCTACGGTCGAAATAACGGTGCTGCGCAAATTCGGAACCTTCGGAAATGTTTCCTTGGAATACGTTGTAGAACATGAATCAAACTACGTCCAGAACGATGCGGGCGCCGCCGACATCTCGGACTTGCAGGACACGCCGGCTGCCCTCGATTTCGTGGACAACCAAAGCTCGGCCACGCTCTTGTTCAGGATCGAGGACGACAGCATCCCCGAGATGGATGAGGGGTTCCGGGTCATTCTGCGGTCTGCCACCGGTGCTGATGGCGGGAGCTCACCGCGCCTAGACGAGAACCAGCTCCTCCTCGAGAGCAACGTCCTGATCAAAGAAAACGACCACGCGCGGGGGCTGTTCGAGTTTGCCCCCCCATCTTCCATCGAGGTCGAGGAGGGTGCCAGCCGTCAGCTGGTCGTCAGGAGGCTTTTTGGGCGGCACACGGAGGTCACAGTTGCCGTACAGACTCTTGATGCGGGCAGCGCCTCCACGGGCGCAGACTTTGACCCCATCGAGACCGAGATCACCTTCGCACCGGGCGAATTCGAAGCGTCGATCGATGTGCATGTCGCCGAAGATACGGATCCGGAACTCGACGAAACGTTCGCTGTTCGACTCGCCGCCGTGTCACCGGGCATTGCGGTAGGAGATCTCAACGAAATTATCGTCACAATTCCGCAGAACCAGCATGCTAACGGGCTGATTGCCTTTGCCGACGAGTCGCTGGAACTATCGCTTGTCGAGGGCGAGACCGTGGCTCTTGAGGTCCTTCGGCATCACGGCGACTTTGGGAGCGTCTCCGTTTCTTACAGACTGCTCAAGGCGGACGGGTCGCCCGCCGGGGCCGACATTACGGCCACTCCGCCGGCTCTCACCTTTGGCCCCGGGGACAGATCGGCAACGCTCGTGGTCCAGGCCGCCAACGACAACACGCCCGAGCTTGGCGAAAGATTCACGGTGGTGCTGACCGAGTCGCAGGGCGCCGTGCTCGCCGACTCAAACCTCGTCTCCACCCTGGATATCGAGTGGAACGACGCCGCCTTTGGCGTTGTCTCTCTGGACGAGAGCTCGATCCGAACCGATGAGGGCGCCGGCACCGTCACCATGACGGCGACCAGAGCGGGGGGCGACTTCACCGACATCGCGGTCCGGTGGCAGGGCGTGAACAAGGAGGCCGCTTTCGTCGAACCCGACGCCGACGCGCCTGGCCCCATCATGCTCGCCACCCAGGACTTTTCGCACGCCATTAAGCGCTGGGTGCAGGTCAGCGCCCTGGGCTATCTGGGCCTCAACGCAGAGGGAACTTCGTACCTCTACCGCTCGAACTATGGCACGCTTGTCGAAAAGCAGGCCGGCACGATGGGCTCTGCTGCAGCAAGCTTTGAAAGTGCCGTCGGCACGGTCGTGTGCATTGCCAGCCCCGACGGGAACAGCGGCGTCTTTGTGCTGTCGGATGCCGACGATGCGCTGACGCACATTGCTGATGTCGCCGCACGCGCTGACTCGGTCGCCGTTTTCGCGGCACAGGGGCGCAACTATGCCCTTTTCGGCGGGGCCACGGCCTCTGATGCGTCCGTTCTGGTACGTATAGGCGGAGATTCCTCTGTTGAGGCAGAAGTTGTCGACGATGCGCTTCACTTTGGGGCTGTCACCGCCGTCGCTGTAGTGAGCGAAGACGCCGACGGAGCCTCGATCATCTTTGTTTCGGCCCCCGGCAGCGTGTCGCGGCTCCTTGAGATGCACGAAGGCGACGTGCTGCGGGGTCTTGCAGAGCTCCGCATTCCAGATGCTGCAACTGTGACAGTCACGGAGGTTGGGGACGGCACGTACATTCTTGTCGCGACGGGTTCAACGATCCAGGCCTACCCGTTCGTCGTCGAAGAAAAGATGATGCTCACGCCGGCGGTGCTCGAGTTCTCCGACCCTGTCGTGGATATGCACGCCTTAAAGATGCCCGACGGCCCCGATGCTGACGCACAGCTTCTGGCTGTCGGCATCGACGGCGCTGACCCGATCCTCGTGCAGCTGCACGAAGAGACGGACGAAGGTTCGGCTGACCCTGGAGACGACACCACGTATTTGGCGCACACACTGGTCGCCTCGGTCCCGCGAAACGGCGACACAACATGCAGGGTTGGCTCAGATATCGTCGAGGGCGAGGAGACGCACCTGCTCATGGCGTGCGGCGACGAGTCGATCGGAGTCCGCGTCTGCTTCGGAGGGGACGGATCCGACTTTGTGCCGAGCAGTGGCTGGCTCTCCTTCGCCGAGGGCGTGACGGAGAGCTCCATCACCGTGGCTGTGATCGACGACGATGAGCCGGAGAGGGAGGAGACTTTCTCCGTCACGTTCGGGGATGCGTCCGCCGAGGAAGTCATCCTCGGCGACGTGACGTCAACCTTGGTCATCGTTGCCAAAAACGACGACATCGAAGGGGTGATCGGCTTCGGCTCCAATTCCCTGAGCACATTTGTCACCGAGTCAAATGGCGGCTCGGCGGCCACAGTGGTCTCGCTTGATCTTGTCCGAAGCGCTGGCGATTACGGTCTCGGCACTGTGTCATGGGCGGTCGTGACCGAGGATGGAAGCTCGGCCCGAGGCGATATTGTGCCCACCACCGGGGTGGTGTACTTTGCCGATGGCCAGAGGAACGCAAATGTGCAGTTTCAGATCCTTCCCGACGACGAAGCGGAAGTGTCGGAGGTTTTTCACGTTGAAATTGAGGTCTCCGGTGGCCCTAGGGTGCAAGAAGACCAGTCAAAAGCTGTTGTAACCGTGCAGGGCAACGACATGATCCACGGCCTCTTCCACTTCGTCGCCGACACAATCGACGCCGAAGAGACAAGTGAGGACGGCTTTTTGACCGTGTCCATCGTCCGGAGCCATGGGCGCGAAGGGCAGGTTACAGTCTTTTACGAGACAACACTGCCATCGATGCTGCCTGCGGCCGCGGACGGGTCGGATTTCATCGCAATCCAGGGCAACGTCACGTTCGATGACGGGGATATCATGAAGGAGGTCCAGATCCCGGTACTCGCCGACAGTGCGGCCGAGCCGGCAGAATTTTTCGGGCTCAACATCTCCAGCCTGGTCCTCAGTGGAGAGTCCGAGGATCCTGACTCACCAGCGAGAGGGCAGCACGCACTTGTCGACGTGAGGATCGGTGCCAATGACGATGCGAGCGGCGTCTTCGGCTTCGCTGCTCGGTCACTTCACGCCGAGGAGGGAGACGATTCAGTGCAAATTGTGGAGATAAGCCGCGAGGGCGGATCGTTTGGCAGTGTCGGCGTCCAGTATTACGTGCACTGCCTCGGAAGCACTTCCAGCGATGACTTTGAGCGACTCCGGGGGTGCAACCAGAGTGGAGCGATCGGGTTTGTCGCCGGCCAGACCGCCGCAAACATCACTTTCGTGGTGACCGACGACGACATCCAGGAACTTGCAGAGCAGTTCGAGATTGTCCTTGAGAACACGGTGGGCGGCGTGCCCGACAGCCCGCCCCGTATTTCGGCAGAACGGAAAAGCGTGACCGTCACCATCGGCGAAAGCGACGACATCCGCGGCGTCGCCGAGGTCGTGGCGTACGCAGAACTCCACGGCTCGGACACGCTGGAGGGAACGCGGCTGGAAGTTCAAGTGGAACGGACCGTCGGCGATGTGGGCCAGCTGCTGCTTAACTACACCTTCGTGCCCGCTGATGGCAGTGCTTTCACCGAGGCTGACGTGAGCGACAGCGACCGTCTGTCGGGGCAGATCTTGTTCCTCGACGGCGAGGGCGGCGCCGAAGATCGCAGGACGATCGAACTTGACCTGGTCGAGGGGGATGGCCCAGAGGGCCGCGAAGAGTACACCCTTGAGCTGGTGGTCGAAGGGCTCGGCCGTGTCGAACAGGCGAGGGGGGCATCCACGTCATTCGCCGTTCCGGCAAACGAGGATGGCAACGGCGTTTTCGGCTTTGACGACCACTCGGCACTGCTTACCGTGCCCGAAGTGGATACCGACAGCACAATCGACCTCGTGATTGAGCGGTCTGTGGCCGCGTTTGGCACGGTGACGCTCAACTGGACGCTGACGGGCCTCTGCCCCGACGACTCTTGCCGCGATCGGCCGGGACCCGACGAAGTGGCCCCTTCGTCTGGAACTCTGAGCTTTCCACCCGGAAGCGTGAACCAGACCATTCGGATTCAGCTCCAGAACGATGATCTCCCTGAGGGGGTCGAGACCTTTGGCGTCGAAATCCAGATTGAAAACGAGGTCGACGCCGCGCGAATGGCCGGCGGGAGGAGCACCGCCGCGGTTCGCATCGACACTAACGACCAGGGCGCGGGTGTGCTCGACGTCGTGCGCAGCCCCTCCGGCGCCTTTGCGGTGAGTGAGGGCGACGACGTCGTGATCACGGTCACCCGGAACGTCGCGGCATTCGGGGCTGCGTCCGCAACTTGGCGTCTCGTCGCCGATGGGGAGGACGCGGATAACTCGCCAGCGTTCAACGAGTTTAACCCGGCCACCCAGGTGGTCGAGTTCGAGGACGGCCAAGAGGTAGCTAACATTTCGTTCCGGGTCGAGACGGACCTGGAGCCAGAGGCCCCGGAAACATACCGCCTGGAGCTCGTGGCCGAAGATCCGCTCGAGGTTGCGGACCAGCCTGCCATCGTGATCGTGAAGGGCAACGAGGACCCCATGGGCACGGTGCTTTTCGACCAGCCCCCCGTTATCGGCAGGAGTGCGGAGCCGGGCTTTGAGATGCTCCGCACGTTGACGCTCCGGGTCGACCGCGAGGGCGGCAAGTTTGGGGAAGTCAAGGCAGCGGTGGAGGCAAGCTTTGCCTCTAACTTCTCCGCGGTCGCGAACGCGAACAGTGCCACGTTCCAGGCGGGCATTTTCGATGCCATTTGCGGCGGCCCAACGTGTGACGTGATAATCCCGGCCGGCGAGGCCCACGGGACGGCGACCTTCGACATTCCCGAAGCCGTCGTGCTCGCGGCGTCCGATACGATCCACTTTGCGATCGTGGGCGTTGAAGCTGCCGAGCCCATCAGCGCCGAGCTGTTGGACGGCGCATCGCCCGCTGTGTCTGAGACTGCCGCCTCAACCTCGCTTCTGATCGATGCGGACGTTTCCAACACCGTCGTGTCCACGGCCGTCGTGGTACCCGGGTGTGACGCGTGCTCGGTGGTCGGCGAGGACGTAGAGTTTGAGATTGTTGTTGACCGTGGAACGCGGCTCGGCACCCTTCGGGCCAGCTGGGCTTTCTCGGCGGACGACCGCCCCGACATGGCTGTCGGCGAGGGCAGCTTCCTGATACTACCAGGGGACACGCAGCACCGTGTGCGCCTGAGTGCAGCGGCCGACGGCATTGCCGAGCTGCGCGAGACGCTGACGTTCGAGCTCGTGGGGGTCGACGTCGACAATTACGACTACGCGACGGTCCAGGACTCGCTGACCGAATTTGACGTCGAAGAAAACGACGGCCCGTACGGCGAATTCCGCCTCGACGCCTCGACCATGGCACTGGCGCAGGCCGAGATCGAGGAGGAAGCCGGCGTCCTCGAGCTGGTGGTGAATCGCGACCAGGGCACTTTTAAGGCGGTCGTGCTCACTTTTGCGGTGACCACAGTGGGCGGTGCCGAGTTGGACATCGATTTCAAGGTCCTGACGGGGTCCCCTGTGTCGGACGGCAGTTCTGACAGCCGCTTCACGCTCGACTTTATCGAGGAGCAGAAAAGCGCTACCATTTCGATCCAGCTGGTCGATGACGCCACCCCTGAGCTCGCGCAGAAGATCATCGTGTCCCTTTTGGAAGTGGCAACCCCGAATCTCGCCGACCCCGTCGTCCCAGCCGCGGTCATGAGCCCGAGCAAAGTCGTCCTGTCGCTTGCAGAGTCGGACTACCCCCACGGCCAGATCTCGTTTTCGGCCCCGGCAGTGCGGGTGCAAGAATCGGAGCGGAAGGTTGTCCTGACCGTGAATCGGCATGGCGGGGACTACGGCCGTGTGCAGGCGCAGTGGACCACCTCCCCTTCTGACTTCATCATCGGCAGCACCGACTCGGTGGTCGACTTTACAAAGTCGGGCGGCAACATCATCTTCAACGAGGGCTTTCGTTCGGCGACGATCGAGATCGGGATCAACGACGACGAGGTCCCCGAGCTTGCCGAGACGTTCGTTGTCGTGCTTTCTTCCCCGACAAACGGCGCCGTGCTGGGCGCCGCCAACCGAACCGTTGCCGTCACGATCGAGGCGAACGATTACCCGCTCGGCGAGGTGGCCTTTGCGGACGCCACGCTCTCCGTGAATGAAGCAGATGGCCAGGCCATGGTGGCGGTGACGCGCTCCCGCGGCATGCTGGGCGACATCGAGGTCCAGTGGCGCGCTGTCGGCCGTGCCGGGTCCTCGTTCACCCCTTCGGACATCAACGGGAACGAAAATGTCTTCATTATGCGCGCCGGCGACTCGATGACCACCTTCCCGATCTTCATCAACCCCGATTCCGAGGCCGAGGTGGCTGAGACCTTTGACCTGGTATTGAGCCTCTCGGCGGCCGACACTGGGCCAGGCATGGCACGGATTGGCTCGCCGAACTCAATGGCGGTGACGATCGAGCCGAGCGGCGATCCCCACGGCGCCTTTGCCTTTGACTGCGCGTCCCGATACGGTGGCGACAACGCCAACGGCAATGGGGACGACCAGGTCACCCTGACTGTTGTGCGCAACGGGGGCTCGATCGGGGTCGCTTCCGTCACGGTGCAGACCTCTTTCGACGGGTCGGCCACCGACGATCACTTCATCTCAAAGTCCATCTCTCTCGAGTTCTTGGAGGGCGTGCGGGAACGGACCGTGACGATAGACACGCACATGCTCGGGCAGGGTGAGACGAGCAAGGACGTCTACGTTTACCTCAGCGACGCCAGCGGTGGCTCTCGCGTCGACCCGCGCGGCGATCTCTCGATCGTCACCATTTACGCGACCCAGGACACGGCCTACCTTCTGCAGCACGTGCAGCGGGCCGTCTGCGAGCGGTCGACATCGGCCCTCGCCTCGTCGACGTCGGAGTCGCTGATTCGCCAGCTCGAGTACGACCGCATCGCATTTGCGCTCGCGGATCTGCTCTCCCAGACCGAGCTCGTGCGCGAGGGCGCGGTGCAGACCGTCATCGAAGACCTCTTCTCCGAGATCCTCAACCCTGACCGTGTTGTCGGCGTGCAGTACAACCGGGGCACCCCGCAACTGCTGCTGTCGTACGTGAACCAGCGCACGGCGCAGCTTCCAGTGAACCCGGGTACCGGTTGCCCGGCCGACTCGAGCATCCAAATCGGGCCTTGGGTGACAGCCCGGGTGTACGCGCGGGCCACAGCAAGCGTTTTCAACGGCGCCGAGTACGGCGAGGGCCATACGATCGAGCTGCCTGGGTCCCTCTACACGTCTGAGCGGATCGGGCAGTGCACGGTGGTCGTACACACCGAGTATCTGTCCAGCACGTGGTTCCCGGTCGGCGTCGGCTACTTCACGGGCACTGCCGTGTCGGAGGACCAGGGGCTCGTCCTCGGCTCGGGGCTCTCCGCCGTGCTCGACGGCAAGGTCGCCTCGGTGTACCTCCCCGAGAGCGACCGACGCACTCCGCTGACGTGGGGCAACAGGGTCGTGTTCACCGTCCCGCGGGACCCGCTGAGCAACACGCAGGTCCACGGCGCGGAGCACCAGTGCGTGTGGTGGGACAGCGGGCTCGATGGAAACGCGGGCGGCTGGACGTCCAACCAGTGCCGCGACGTCGAGGCCGGGCAGCTGACCACCGACCTCGGCTCGGACGCTATCGTGTGCGAGTGCAAGGCCCCCGGCGCCACCAGCTTTGGCGTGCTCGTCCCCGCGATCGAGTACGACCAGGTGGCCATGGCGACCATCGCCGGCAACTTTTTCCCGCTGCTCGCTGCACTCCTCATCGTCGGCAACCACTACCTCAACTTCTCCGGGAACGCCGTGTCTACGCCGACGGTGCACCTTGTGGTCCAATTCTTCGTCGCAGTGCTCTTGACCGCGATAATGCAGCTCGTCGCGTCGTACGGCGCCGGCACGTTCGACCGATCCGGCGCGCAGGCGGTCGGCGTTGTTCTCCACATGGTGGACGTGGCGCAGTACGCATGGGTGCTCATCATCGTCTACCACATCTACCTCGAATTCTTCCGTCAGTCGGGCTCGCTGGCCTTTGGCAGCCTCTGCTTTGCGGCTTGGGGCCTTGCGATCGTTGCCGTTGCGCTGTACCTGCTGGCCGGCGTGCTCCCCTCCGCAAACGGGATTGACGGGGCGTACGGCTGGGTCGATGACAACCGCAGCTTCGCCTACCTGCTCCCCACGAGTATCGGCGGCCTCGTCGGCTTCACCGGCGGACCCATGGTTCTGGCGCTGCTCGCGATCGTGTGGCTCGGGCTGCGCGCCCGCGGCGAGGCCGAGAGCGGTGTCAGCAAGTTTAACCCGACGAACGACGACATGTACACCGGCCGGGCCAATGGCCGCGAGCTGAAGATCCTCGGCGGGCTCGGTGGGCTGCTGATTTTTACCGACCTCTTCCTCTGGCTCTCCGTCTACAACGCCGACGCCGTGTGGGCCTCGGTGCTCTACCTGCTGTTCGCCATCGTCTTTGCCGGCTACAGCGTCTATTTCTACATCGTCGCCCCCGCGGGCAATCAGCAGGCCGCGCGCAAGGAGCTCGACGCCGCGCTCGGGTCGGCCGAGCGCGGCGGGATCCAAAGCCCGCTGCCCGGCTCGCCCGGCACCTTGCCGTACCTTGACATCGTGCCGGGCCAGGCGACAACCGCCGGCTGGCCCGCCACGCCGGCGTCGCTCGGCAACCTCGGGGTCCCGGCCGCCGCGTCACCGGGCCCACCCTCGCCGACGTCGCCGCCGCAGGTGCCGCGGTACGAGGCCTCGGCCGGCTTCATGCGCTCTCCGATGGGGCCGGACCCCGCGGCCGGGGCCGCCGCGCGCTCCTCCTCAGCCCACACGGGCGAGTGGGGCGCTGCGACGAGCGGGATGCTCTCCTTTGCGGAGCAGAGCGTAATGGAGGCGAAGCAGCAGGTCACAGCGGAGCCCCGGGCGGCTGAGGCCGAGTTTGACGACCTCTTCTACGCCCTGCGGAACCACACGTTCGAGGGCGGAGAGGACAGCGTCTCGGTGGACACGCTGAACCTCGACCTCAACGCCCGCGACTTTGCGCTGAAGCGGATCTCGATAGCAGACACGCACCTCTAGGCTAGGTTTACATTCGAGGCTTTTGACCGCTGGCAGAGTCCTCGTAGACGGGGTCGAAGGGAACGGCGGGTAATGCGCGGCGGCCGGGACGGGCGTAGTCGTGCCCCAGCTCCGGGCTCGCGGCCGACCCGGGCGTGGGCTGCGAGCACGTCTGGCCGATCCGCCGATGCGTTGGTGCTGGCGTCGGCGTCACTTGCGCGTAGAGCGAGACGCACCGGGCGCTGGCCTCCTGCTCGGCCGCCGTCTCGTAGACGATCTGGTCAAAGTCGTCTTCCCGAATAAAGTCTCCCGAACCTCCCGATCTGCTGACTCTTCGCACGGCGAGTGCGACGAGCGCGCCGACGATGGCGCCCGCAACCGGCGAAGAAGCGGCCACGTCCCCCTCGCCCTCATCGCCGCCCCGGACAGGATCCGCCGCGAACCACGCGCTCTCGGACATGACGACCGTAGCGCGGCCGATTCGGCCGTTCTGGCTGGCGTACGCCGACGAGTGGGCGGCGTTTTACGGGGACGGCGTCGAGCGCGCCTGCTACGGCGCCGTGCAGGCCACGCGTGACTCCCGGCGGCAGGCCCGCGCCCCGTACGTCCGAAGCGTCGTGCTCTCGGCCGTGCCCCGCCGTGAGCTCACGCGGCAGTGGCACTTCGACCACGTTATCGACTTCCGGGCGATCATGGCCGCGTGGCGCACCGCCTTTGAAAAGGCCGGCCGCGCCGGCGGCGCGGCGCGGCGCGGCGTGAACGTCCCACTGCTGCGCACCTGCTCTTCTCGCTGCAGCCGCACGACGAGCTCGGGCCGCCCAAGCTGAACCTCATCTGCAAGGGCTGTCACACGAACGAGCGGCACAGCGCCAGACCGCCCGACCTTCGGCCGGCGCGTGAGCGCCCGCCTGTGCACGTGGCCCGAAATTCATTTTGACTCGTGCTGAGACGTAGCTGGAGCCGCTCCACGGAACGCCACAGACTTTGCGTGGGCAGCGGCTTTTGCAGTTACTACATCCGTCGGACCGGGCATCTGCAGGTGCGGTGCACTCTCGACACCCTCGTACCCACTCCAACCCGCTGGGCCGGTCTTCCGCTCCGCAGCCTTCCTCCGTGCTTTTCGGAGACTTTCCAGGTACACGAGAAGCCGTCTCAAACAGCCACGGTTCCAATATATTTCTCTTCCGGGCTCAGCTCTTGCTCTTTCCGGGAACGACGGGATGGGTGCGGCGGGGTCTTCCCAAGCCCATCCTTTCTTGACGATAACGAAATGTTGTTCGGCAGAAAGCTCATCGAAATTGAAGCGGGCACCGGGCATACCCTGCCGATCAGCCCGGTCTTTCTTGTCTTCCCAACGACGAAGATTCCACGCTTTGGGATCCCCATCCTTGCACGCACCAACCCGTGGAACCCAAACGGTGTAGCAGATGCGACCTGTCGTCGGGAACGCAGCATCGCCGGTCGTTTTCTTTTTGTGCCGAAACGTGATCTTGCTTCGTTTGAGCCCGTATGAGTCAGCAAACTCCTGGACGACATCCTCAACCCTCGCGTCACCAAAATTGTTTGGATCTCCGCCTATTGTACTCGAGATCTTAAATTTGCACTCCAGAACCTCCTCCCAACTCTCGCCAAGCGATCCGGTTGGAAAGCACCTGCTGTACTTGCCCGTCGCGTTCCAGCCATGCTCGGGCATCGTCCGGTTGATTGCTACACTGTACATCTTCAGCAGCCCATCTTCATAAGTGCTAGCATAATCCCCACGCTCCGCAGCTGCAAGTCGAGCTTTCAGGTCATCTTGTGTGAGTCCGATCGTGTAGCGAAAGTTGACACATGTCACTCGCGAAAAGTCCGGACACTCACGGGACCCAGAGTAGTGGATATGCACGACGACGTACGGATCAGTATCAGGCTTATCGGTGCGACGAAGAAAGAACTCCCGGGTTGGACCGGGTCCGCAGTAAAAGTACCGCCCCCAGACCAGCTCTATCAGCTCGTTGTTGGCATCGAATCTTTCCAAGAACGCGTCGAGCCGCGCTGCACCTTGGCATACGCCACCGTCAACGTGCAGAAACGAATCGTGCTCTGGTACCCTCAGTGGGTTCTGCAAAGCAGGCTTGAGCTTTACCTTCCTCGCGCCACGCACAGCGTCATTGCCAACTGGGTCTAATTCGGCGTCATTAGCTTCCTGCTGGATCGCGGCCCCAAAGATGAGCCTTTCGTCGCCATTCACTAAGTAGTAGTTTTCGCCAACACCGATGCTGAGCTGGGCCGGGACCGGATATTCGACCGCGATGTGCCCATCAAAACTCTCAATGTCGAGCTCGATGTCAGTAGCGTCATTAGTGTCCTCAGTAAAGGCTGGAAAATGCATCGCCTGCATTGCCATCTGCGTATCAGCGGAGGTGAAGAGATCAATTACGTCACCTGCACGGGAAAAATGCAGATTGGAGAGGTTATATTTTGCCGAGCACGTGGCTTTGGCCTGCTTAAACGCCGCCGGGACCACTTCTAGAGGCACAAGATGGTGCACCTCCCTGCAGCGAAAGATGGACTCAAGAAATACGTGTGTGAATTCGGCACATGCCTTGGTCGCAGCATTCGTGCTCCAGTAAACGATGTGGCAGGTGGGGTTATGCTTGCGCGTCTTGACGGCGAGTTCACTGCTGGAGCACACATTATAAAAGACGCAGTGCGGGTTTACCCCGGCGCACATCTGAGAGGCGGTATCATCCGCCATGGAGTCACCGTCGAGGCATTTGAGCCCGCTCTCATCGTGATGTCCAAGCAAAATTAAAATCATTCCCTCTATCGCATCGAATTCCACCGCGGTCTTGAGGTCTGCCAATCTCCCCGCCAACTCTATCACCGTTGCAGGCTGATGAACCACCCCATATGACGCCCTTGTGACAGGGCGCAGCAATAAGTCCTTTGCCTGCACCTTTCGAATCTCGTCGAGCAGCGAACCGTCAATGTCGGACGTATCCGGCGGTGAGGCGTTGAGGATCATTGCAAGCGGTACCTTTGGTAGCACAGGCACTGTATTGGCCATGCCCACAGCAATGTCGCGGAAATCCCAAGTCGCAAGCGGGGCTATCGGTTCTCCTCCAATTTCTGGCACTGCTTCTATCCGGAGGTACGATCCATCAATTTTCAGCGGATAACACTGCGAAAGCGAGGGTAGATGCTGCACAAAGCTGCAGTCCTTGGCAGTATCGCCAGGATGGTTGCACCAGACAAATGCCAGCGTATTGACTCGATGATCGATAATGTGGGTGCCAATGCAATGTGGGATTCCCGTTCCGTGCGCATATTTGGCCATATTTTCGCACCCCTCGCCGTAATTCGGCCTACTTATGACTACACAGATGTCAGCTTTTGTAGTAGTCGGCTTGAAATACGCCATCTGCAGCTTTTGCCCGGCACCGTCAAATATTCTTTTACCAGCAACAAGAAGGGGAACGGCAAGAGTCAGCGGGACGAGGTACCACACCGAAAAGTGGAATATCTTGAATGAGCATGACTCCAAAGTGGCGTCCAGTATGACTGCGTCCTCAGGAGCAGCTGGACACGAAGACTCGAGCGCCTCTCCCGTCCACACTTGAAATGACTGGGCTACAAGCTCTGGGCTTGTGCTCAAATTGTGCGGTATCGTCACAATTATCGGAGAAAAGAGATGGATGTCTCCTGGCGAGAGCTGAACCACAGGCGAGGCCGACGTACGATTCGGGGGCCTTTCTTCGATGATTTCGACTCCAATTCTTGTCCCAAGCTTGACGGCGTTCTTCGGAACTCGCACTTCGACACCGCACGGCCCAGTTATCCTCGTCTCGGCGTCTTCTGTGATCTCGACAGACACATAGTATCTAGATTTGCACAGCAAGACCATAGTTGCCGGGAACTTCAACGTTACACTCAGCTCCGCACCTCTCACTTGCTCTTCGAAAACTCCTTTTGACTCAACCAAAGTGCCAACCGAATCGAATGTGCAGGTGTACATGCCTTCAAAGATATCATCTGGCTGCCCGTGGGGAATAGTGACCGTTGCAACAGTTTGTCCAGGGTCATAAAAGCTTTCTGTCTGTCTCAGGTATAGCGCAGCGGAGACGGCCCCAAGCTTCGGTTTGCGGTCGTCAGATGAGCATGGCAAACGAACGAGCGCCTCATCGGGGTGCCCTAGGCACCATGTTTCCGAACTCGTACCTGCAGATCGAACAGAGTAAGTGCCGTCGGCAGCAAAAAGTTTAATCCGACCATCGGAGCGGGACACAGATGCGCTTACTGCATCCAGCTGCACCCATGCGCAGTAAGCCTCCTTCCCCTTTGCTGCAGAATCGTCAGCGCTACCTTCGCCAGAATCTCCTCGTTTGTCGGGGTCGCCCTCGGCTGTGCTGTCTCTGCTGTTGCTCGTGTCCACTCCTATGAGCCAAGCGGTCTTTCCCACTTCCCTTGCACGAAGCCAATCGCCGATAATATCCCTGAGAGCTATATTCGGAATGATTTCAGCAACCTGTAGGCTCTCCCTCGTGAGCGGTGAGATTGAATACTGCTTGACGTACTCAAGCAGAGCTTCACGCTCAAGAGACTGTCCGCACGTTGGATCGATAACCGGGTCACTCATTATGCCCCGCGTAATTGGGCACAAGAATCTCTCCGGGATAGACTCGTCTTCGACAAGGTCATCGATATCTTTTAAGCCCTCGAAAGCCTCGTGAACCCACGTTGGGTCGGTCAAGAGCTGCGTGGCACTCGTGCACGAGATATCCCCGCCCCATTGGCTCTCTTCCCGAAAGTAGACAGAGTTAGCCCGCGTATGAAAGCCACTAATGGTTTCCAAACGAGAGTATCGGGCGCGTACGGTCTCGTGAAGGGCAGATACTCCGAGGCGGAAACAAGCGAGGCCGTAGTGAAATGAGGGACGACATTCTGTAGTTATCTCGTACGAGCCCTGCATTCGCGCCTTCTGCGTCATCGCCTTCTGCCAGCGCGTAGAGACGGCAAGCTCCGACGTCCGCTCAACCCTGTTATTTTTCAAGTTCCCCTCACAAACCATCTTCTTGACATCGAGGCTCGGTGCGTCCCACATGGTCGCAATAGCGGACATGACAACATTCAAAGCAGCGTTGGAGCAGTCAAACGAAAGGCCGTCTCCAGAATCAATCTTCTGAACAATAATTTCCAGCTCCGATGAGATCAATGCCTCGGCTGTGTTGCTACGAACGACGGACGATCTGCTCACCTTTTGCTTTTTCTGCCCACTCAAACGGACAATCACGCTGACCCCAAAGATGGAAATAAAGCAGCCCCCAGAGCGAAACGTCATCTTTTCCGCGTCCGCTATTACGTGAAGAGCAGCTTGTATCTCAGAGACCAAAAACAGCGGTATAGAGTCTTCCGGTTGCGTGCAGAGTATGGATCTGCCGATGAAGGGAACAGGGCCTGCTGCTCCGCAATTTGAAAGCCAAGCATCTTCAAGATACCCCGGAGGGGCAGGAGGCAACACCCCGGGGGCAACAAGGACATTTTCTTCCTTGACTGTTGCCAAGAAAACAATGCCCATCTCGACAAGAATTTGCACAACAAGAGCAACGTCGAGCCCTCTGTTCCATCTCAGCAGAATCGCTTCTATTGCTGGCAAAGAAATGGAGGGCACACCGGTATCGTCGCTTGTGCCCTTGGCGCACTTCAGGAAGATATGAGCACAAATTTTGCTGAGCCAAGAAACAGGATTAAATAATACAAATCCTTCGGTGATCTTGATCGCTCCAAAAGCCTCTAATGTGTCTGAGATGACGCTAATGTCGCAGTCAAGGTCGACGCACACCTCACGAAACGCAGCCGAGGTTACAACGTCCATTTTTTCTCCTTTCTTTTGCAACGCCCTTTCGTAAACATCGAGAACGACATGAGGCACCTCCAGTTTATCATTGATTGTTCGTGCAGAAGCACCAAGCGAATCCTTCAATGCCCTCAGTTGCCCCCCCTCCGGAGCTGTATAATCCAGTAAAAAGCAAGACTCAATACAAAATTGCCTCCCTGAGAATCGCTTTCGAAGTGTAGACATCAGAGTTGGCGAGTAATCTCCATCCAGCTTGAACTCTGGGGTGTCTGTGTGTGACAGCAACACAAATATTTCGAGTGGCCGAATCATGCCATCTTCGTCGCCGTACGAAGTCTCTGGGCCCTTCAAAGATGCCCTCAAAAAGCTCAGCCAATATGACATTCTCTGTATATTGTAGTCGAGTCCAAGCGCGCCATTTCCGACCAAACAGTACACAGCATTCGTCCCGGCAAGAAAGAATTTGTGCGCTGGATAGAACTCAAGCTGGCCTGCAAAGTCCCAAACTTCCAACCCACACACTTCTGCTTCAGTGTCAATGCCCTCCGTCCAAATATGCGGCAGATCGATCAAAAACGAGTAAGGGCTCACTTTCGAGCTCGGATGTGCTCGCGGGCTGCCTTTTGCCTGCCGGATCGCACGGAGCAACGCCTTTCGGGGGCCTAACTTAACCCCAAGCTCAACCAGATCTGGTTCGGAAAGCTCGAGCAACGCTGGCCCCGTAATCTGGTTCTCGGTGATCAACCCGGACAGCTCATCTGCAATAGTGTCGCCAAGCGCAGCACGGACCCATTTGCAGACGGCTTCTGTCGAGGACAGGGTGTCAAGGTCGCCATAACCACCTATTTCATGATGATCGCCCCCCCGGAGCAGTGCTACTGCCCTCATTATTCGTGAGACGACTGCTGGACGAAAAGAGCAC